>ENA-OQAL01000027-OQAL01000027.1-human-gut-metagenome-genome-assembly--contig:-NODE-27-length-35385-cov-4.203301_pt1 | contig 35385 bp, 39 predicted proteins | sample MGYA00242491_ERZ504519 | MGnify/ENA primary metagenome ERZ504519 (study PRJEB26092, sample SAMD00036260) | human gut metagenome | host: Homo sapiens | study: EMG produced TPA metagenomics assembly of... | reverse complement strand
CAAAGTACGACTATCTGTATTTCTGATTTGTCAAATAAAAAAAGTTACTCCCTATTACCTGAAAAAACGTAAGTTCGTTTAAGACAAAACGCAAGTGCGTTTACTTCAAACGTACTTGCGTTTCATCTGAAATGTCCTTGCGTTTTAGTTCAAACGCAAAGGCGTTTTTTGCCAAATTTTAATCTACTAAAAATCAAATATTTACAAATTTCACAATTTACATATTTCCCATCGTATTGACCACCTCCACCCGGCTTAGCGTATGGTTTACCCGCTCCACATGAATCTGGGTGGCAATGCGTTCGCGCAAGGCTTCCACGTGACTGATGATGCCTACTTTCTTGCCTCCTATCTGGTGTAACTTCTCAAGGGCTTCCATCACCGTATTCAGGTAGTCACTGTCCAGCGTACCGAAACCTTCGTCGATAAACAGCACATCCACCGAAAGACTTTTCCGGTTGAGTGAAGACAATCCCAATGCCAAGGCCAGTGACACCAGGAAGCTCTCTCCACCTGAAATGGTGGATGTGGGACGTTTTTCACCCCGCCCTGGTATTCATCGCGCAACAGAATGGTAAGTCCACCCGGCGGACACTCCATACGGTAACGGTCGGTCAGCCGGCTCAGGTAATGATTGGCACCGGCCAGCAACTGGCGAAGCACGTAGCTTTGGGCAATGTTACGGAACTTCTTGCCGTCGGCACTGCCGAACAAGGCAGCCACTCCAGCCCAGTTGTCCACTTCCTTTTGCTTCACTTCTATCTGTTCCTTCACTTTCCGGATACGCTGTAGACACTCTTCGTGATGTGCCAGCATCTGTGCGATGGCTCCCAAACGAGCCAACTTCCCGGTCTGCTGTTCTTCCAGTCGGGAAATGGTTTCCTCTACGGCTGCCAGGGTCATCCCTTCGGTTTCCGACGGACGCTGTGCCTGATGCTGTGTCAGTTCCCGACCGACCCGTTCCATTTCTGCCCGCCGGCTCGTCAGGTCGTTGTCCAACTTCTGCAAAGTACGGCGTGCCATATTCACTTTTTCAACTTCCAGTCCGGCCAGTTTCCCCAAATACTCACGGGAAATCTCGGGATGACCGACAAGAAAAGCTTCCACTCCGGCGCTTTCCTCCCTCAACTTTTGCGATGTCTTTATGGCATGGCAGACAGAAAGCAAGGAAGTGTTCAGCGCGTTCCATTGTCCCGGAAGTCCTTCCGGACACGGCCCGTCGGGTATTGTCTCTGCCGTCTCCTGCTCCCAGTCCGGAAGTTCCGACAAGATGGACTGACGGACAGACTGCACCTGCTCCACCTGAGAAGCCAGCGACTCTACCCTGTGTGAGAGTTGCTCTCTCCTCGTCTGCTGTTCCACATACCGATTGGTTTCTTTCTTCAAGGCGGTAATGAAGTTTTCCCGGTCGGTCTTCCAAGCTTCCTGCCAAGGCGAAAGACAATCAAGGTCTCCCCTTTCTCCATACACTGGGAGACGGTCAGTGCCTCACGCGAAAGCGCCTCTTCCAGCATACGCAGTTCGGTTTCCAAACGGGACACGGCTTTATCGGTTTCCTCTACCTTCCGGTGCCATTGCTCGCAGGCAGTGGTCAGTTCCTCCCGTTCCTTCGTCAGACGGTTCAGGCGTTGCTGTCCTTCCTCGGCCTGTTTCCACAGCGCTTCCAGCCGGTCGCATACTTCCTGCTGCGCCGACAAGGCTTGTTCTACCTGAGATCCGACCTCGTCCGCTTCTTTCACGGTGGCATAAAGCGGCATATCTGTCACGGCCTTTTCCGCCAGAGAATAAGCATCTTTTGCAATAGTCTCCTTCTTCGCCTCCATTTCTTCCAGCCGCATCAGGGAGCGAACCTCCGCTTCCGCCTGTGCCAGTGCGGTCAAGACTTCCTCCGCCCGACGTGCCTTTTCTTCCAGCAACGCACGGACCGGTTCCAGCAATGACACAAAATGAGCTTCGCTCTTCAAGTCATCACCCACCTCCTTGCCGCAGACCGGACACACATCGCCTTTTGACAGACGTGCGCGGGCCTCGCGTGCCCAGTCTTCACAAGACATCCGCTGCTTGTCGTACACCTGCTGCACTTCTTCCTTTTCCTTACGGCACACCTCAGACCGCGCTTTCAATTGCGCTACCGTCTGTTGCTGCTTCCGGCAATCATCCTGCAAGGTTTTCCGATTCTTCTGCACATCCAGCCAGGCTTGTTCCTTTTCTGCACGGACAGAAAGTGCCTCCCGCAACTTCTTCCATCCGTCCAGCCGGGCGTCTGCTTCCTGCTTCTTCTGCCGAAGTTCCTCCACTTGCAAATCCTCTAACTGCATGCGGCACGCTGCCACCTCCTGCTGCTTTTCTTCCGCTACCTTTCGGGCCTGTTCATACGATGCCGTAGCTCCCTGGCGGACTTCCAGCGTTTTTTTTGATGGATTTCCACCTTGTGCGCTTTTTCTTTCCGGTAATCTTCCGACTGCAGAAGTGCGTGCTGAATCTGGTCAGACAAGGCCGAAAGCGATTGCAACGATTCGTACACCGGCACCTTTTCCTGTACACCGGAAAGATACGTCTCGCACGCCTCCCACTGTTCCCGGCACTGCACCTGCATACGCTCCAGTTGCCCCAAGCCGACACTCAACGAACGGTACTTCTCTTTCAGTTGTTCCAGTTCTTCTTCCGACGTACGGATACGCTGCTGCAAGGCCGCCTGTTCTGTCCATTGGAAGCGCACATCAGCCGTACGGTCCCAGTCATCCAGCAACGATTTGTTGCGCTTGTAGTCATCCGACTCTACCCGTTCCGTCAGTGACTGAAGCGCCTTTCCGGTCTCCTCCAGATCATGTGCCAACTTCTGCTCGTCGGTCAACCATTTCCGAAGGTCCTGCTCCTGCTTCAACTGTGTGCGGAGCGTGGCAGTCTCTTCTGTCACCTGGCGCTGTTCCGCCTGAAGCACGGCCAATTCCTCGTCAGTCAACAACACAATACCACCCGTCTGCGCCTTCAGTTCCTGCAACTCCGCCTCCTTTTCGGTCTTCATCACGTAGATTTCCCGACTGATGCGCGAATAGATTTCCGTGCCCGTCAGTTTCTCCAGGATATTTGATTTTTCCTCCTCCTTGCTTTTCAGGAACTTGGTAAACTCTCCCTGTGCCAGTAGCGTAGTCCGGCAGAACTGCTCAAAGGTGAGACCGATACGCCGCTCTATCTCCGTACGTGTTTCGGTCGACTTATTCGTGAGCGGAGTGCCGTCCTGCATGGAAAGTGTCCAGACCACTTTCTGAATTTTCCCTCCCCTTGTTGCGCGCCCTTGCCACGCTCCACACGGCCCGCAAGGCATCTCCTGCCGCATCCGTAAACCACAGCTCCACTTGTGCCGACACACTGTCGCGCCGCATCAGCATGCGTGAATCGTCGATGCTTACTTCACCCGTACCGGAAAAGCTGTCGTTCTCGTCCAAGTAACGTTCATTGGCTGCCTGTTTCAAGCGGGGAGTGGTGTTATAGAGTGCCAGACACACCGCATCCAGCAACGTCGACTTTCCGGCTCCCGTCGGTCCACAAATCAGGAAGATGGAATCCTCGCCCAGCGGCCCATGCTCAAAATCAATGCACGCCTTCTCGATGGAGGCTATATTTTCAATAATCAGTTTCTGTAATTTCATGTGCTATTCCTCCTCTTGACTTCGTACCCGTTTTACGGCTTCCACCAGCATGTCGAGCATTTCCGGAGCGATGTCCCGCTGAAACTTGTCCTGATAATAGATGGCTGCTACCTGCGACGGAGAAAAAGTCTGCAAACGGTCTACATCCAGCTCTGTAATCTCCTTCTGCGTTTCCACTACTTCACGTTCCCACTTGTAACGGCAGAAACGGCACTGCTTGCCCCGGGTCAGTTCGTAGGCCCGCTCCATGCAATAGGCCGGAGGTACATCCTGAATACGGACGTGCAACTGCACATACATCTTTTCCTCATCGGGGATGGCCTGCAACACCTCCAATGCTTCTTCCAGCGGCACGGCCCGCGAAGGCAGTACTTTTAAGAGCCACGCATTCCGCACCGGCAAGGTACGTACTTCGGGCATAGCACCATGTGCAGCCAGTTCTACCAGACTGACGGAATGCCCGTAACTCTCGTCAAAGCTGACCGGAAGCGGGGAGCCGCAATAACGGGCCCGTCCGCCGAGCAAGGTTTGCGGAAAATGGATGTGTCCTAAGGCCAAGTAATCGTATCCCTCCCCCATCAGACGGATGTCCGTGTATTCCATGCCGCCGCGTCCGTCGTCCTGTCCGGTAATGTCACTTCCCGTCAGGGCCAGGTGGGCCATCAGCACCACCGGAAGATTCCCCTGGTTTCGTTCCTCCACACGGTTCAGTAAAGTTTGGATAAAATGATGTTGCCGCTCTTCACGTGGGACTTCTTCATCGAGCGCCGGAAAGTTTTGCGGATACACATGAGGCAGGGCTATCACATAGCCTTTCAATTCGCCGCAACCGTTCTTCACTTCCACGATATGACGTTCCAGGTCTACCTGGCCGGCTTCATCCCTTCGGATAGAACCCACCACAGTGACTCCGGCATACTTCCACAGATTCCGGTTGATTTCCAGCTTGGAACTGCTGTCGTGATTACCTGCCGTGATAATAATCTGCATGGAAGGGCAGGTTTCATGAAATTCCACCAGCGCATCCGTGTACAACCGCTGGGCGGCTGCCGAAGGACTGCAATAATGAAACACGTCGCCCGACACGATCAACGCGTCGGGCTGTTCTGCGGCTACCCAGTGGCACAACTGCCGCAGAAAGTCTTGCTGTTCCTCGCTACGGTCGTATTCAAACAGTTGCTGCCCCAAGTGCCAGTCACTAGTATGTAATATTTTCATCCGTTTTACAAGGTTTTAGGAGGATAAAGGGTGTTCCACCAGGTCGGGTCATCTTGTAGCCATTTGGCAAACCAGGCAAAGATAGTGTTCTGCCACTGGATGCGTTTCTGATAGTCCTTGATGTGATGGTCTTGTCCGTCTACCACTACCAGTGCCGTTTCACGTCCTAACAGTTTCAGGGCCGTAAACATCTGGATACTTTCGCCCACCGGCACATTGGTATCTACCGCTCCATGCAGGAAGAGCAGCGGAGTGTGTATCTTGTCGGCATTGAACAGCGGACTGTGGTCGACAAAGAGTTCCGGATTCTTCCACGGATAACTATTGGCTGCCGATACTTCACTGTAAGAATAGCCCCAGTAGCCTTCACCCCAGTAGCTGGTGTGGTCGCTAATGCCGGCATGGGAAATAGCTGCCGCAAACAAGTCGGTCTTTGTCTGGAGATATTGCGTCATGAAGCCACCGTATGAAGCACCGATGCAACCGATTTTCTTACCATTGACAAAGGAATGAGCTTCCACAAACTTACGTGTTCCTTCGATGATGTCGTCGGCCACATAATCACCGAACGTATTCACATGGCGGGCAGAGAATTCCTGACCGAAACCGGTCGCTCCACTCGGTTCTACCACATACACCACATAACCTAATGCGGCATACGCATGATGCGGGTAACGGCTAGCAAAATTACGGCTTGTGGGACTGCATCCGCCGTAGTAGTTGACTATCATCGGATATTTTTTTTGTTCGGGTCAAAATGAGGAGGCAGGTAGTAGCGTCCGCAAATGGTGTCCCCCCGAGAGTTGACAAAGTCCCACGCCTTGCATTCACCCAGCAGCACATCTTTCAATTCCCCGTTCAAATCTTCTTCCAACTTGGAGGCATCCTTCTTCAGATCAACCACATACAAGCGGTGAGAATTGGACGCACTTTCTCCGTAGAACGATAACGAAGAGGCTTTTTCGGCCACAGAGAATCCCAATACCATTTCTTCGGGCACATTCACCTTCTCAATGTGTTTCTTTGCCGGATTCAGGCGGAACAGCGCGATGCAATCACGGTCTTCGGCGGTGAAGTACACACAATTGTCTACAGCCGACCACACCGTCTGCATCACGTTCGGATTGAACGTCCGGGTCAGCGGTTCAATCTGCTTGCTCTGTAAATCCATCAGGTAAAGCTGATTATCAATCATGCTCGGGGTCTGTCCTTCCTTCACATTCTTACCGATGCCCCCCAAACACTCCGGTGTACCGGCCAGCAATACCTGACGGCCATCGGGAGAGAACTGCGCATTGGTCAGGAAACCGTCATCTTTCACCAGTCTTCCACCTGCAAGGTCTGCACATCCATCTTGTACACGGAGAACAAGGTGGTCGGGCGTTTTCCCATACGGTGGTTGGAAGTCATCATCAGAATATAACGGCCGTCGGAAGAAATGTCCGTAGCCCATACATTCTTGTAACCGAAGGTCAAAGGCTGGCATACACCTGTCTTCACATCAAAACGGGCCAGATACGTACGGTTGCGCCATCCCGGCTGGCGGTCGTCCGGATCAATGAATTCATAGATTTCCTTCTTCTCTTCCGGCCCCTTCTGTACGAGGGTAAACAGCAGATAATCCTCCGTAGGTGCTATCTGGAAGCTGCCCTCCGGAAGATGGTTCACCCACACTTCCTCGTGTCCGGATACAGGGTCAACCGTCACCAATTCCCGTCCGGATACACCCTGACGTACATAGTAATATTTCACGGAACGCGGCATCCAGTGCAGGGTTTCTCCACGGGTTACCAATATTTTGCCAGTCTTCAGTTCCTTTACCTTGGTCTGCGAAGTAGTTTCCCCACCTTCTTTTCGTGACAGTGTACGACGTAATCAGATATTTCCCATCGGCTGAAAGTTCAGTACCCGTAAAGCGGGTACCATGCAGTACATCGGCCAGTGTAAACAGACGTCCTTGTTCGGTACGCAAGGTAAACACCCCGTCCTGCTTAGCATCCAGCTCACCTTCGGCACGTTTTTTTTTTTTTCGCCCGGCATAGAGAGGTACTTGATGACCACCTGATGCGTAGCCGGATTCAGCGACAACGAGGCATCCTCCACGCGCTTGCCATCCACATACACCTGATAGTGTTCAGCCCCTTCTACCTTCAGTGATACTTCCCCATAGTGTGTATTTTCCAATACAAAACCCATAAGGTGCAGGGCATAGCCTGCCGACGGAGACAGCTGACTTGCCTGCTTCACTTCTGCTCCTTCAAGCAAAAAAAATGACACCGGCGTATCCAGCAGTGACTCCGCTTTCCACGACTTGGAATTAACATCCACACTGTCAACCTGATAAGGTTGTACTAATGCATACGGTCCTGCGTATTTAAACGTAGTGACCTCTATATTCTCGGCATTCACCAGCATGGTTCCACATAGAGAACATGCTATAAAAAGTTCCTTTTTCATCTCTTTTTTATAGTTTATTGCCACAAACATAATCAAAAATCATCATTTTTTTGTTATGTTTGTAGAACAACTAACGAAACCGTTATGAAAAAGAACTAAGTGTGTATGTCCTTTCCTTGCTGATGCTGGCAGGATGCAGTTCGGTACCGCTCACCGGACGTAAACAATTGTTACTGGTTTCAGACCAGGAAGTGCTTTCTTCGAGCCTAACTCAGTACAACGACTATATAAAAAAGCGCCCAGAAGTCGACCAATGCTACCCAGACAGCCATGGTGGTACGAGTGGGAAAGAACATTGCCGCAGCCACAGAACGATACTTGCGCAGCAACGGACTTTCTGACGAAATCAAGGAGTTTGCCTGGGAATTCAATCTGGTAAAGAGTGACGAAATCAATGCGTTCTGTATGCCCGGCGGAAAGATTGTAGTGTACGAAGGACTGATGAAGTTGGTTTCGTCGGATGATGAACTGGCTGTGGTACTGGGACATGAAGTAGCACATGCCGTAGCCAAGCACAGCAACGAGCGTATCAGCCAGCAGATGCTTACCCAGTATGGTGCACAAATATTAGGACAGACTCTCTCACAAAAGAGTGAGATAGTACAGACCATCGCCAGTACGGTGTACGGTGTGGGAGCGCAATACGGAGTAACCCTCCTTTCTCACGCAAGCACGAGACGGAAGCGGATTACATGGGACTGATTCTGATGACCATGGCGGGCTATAACCCTGACAAGGCCGTGACTTTCTGGCAGAAAATGTCGGCAAGTTCAGGCGGAAAGGTTCCCGAGTTCATGAGTACGCACCCCAGTGATGCACGCCGTATCAGTGACATCCAGAAAGAGCTGCCAGCCATTAAAGCTAAATACCGCAAATAAAACTTTTATCAAGAAAACATCCATGAAGAAAGTCGCAATTTTACTTCTAATCGTGTCCCTACTAAGTAGCGGATGCGGAACGACGCAACCGGAACGTACCGGTGCCATTGTAGGTGGTGCTGCCATCGGAAATAGTTTGGGAGGTGCCATCGGTGGACTGGTAGGCGACTCCCGTCATGGCTGGAGAGGAAGCTACAGAGGTTCCGCCATTGGAAGCATTGTCGGTACACTGGCCGGAGCTGCTATTGGGGGTGCGCTGACGGCTCCTAAATCGCGTGAAGAAAACAGGGCAGACTATCCCATGGAACAGGTATACGCCGAGCCGGATTATACACAGTCTGCCTTCTCTTCTTTATACATCCGGAACATCCGTTTCATAGATAATGACCGCGACCATGTCATCAGCTCGGGAGAAAGCAGCAAAATCATCTTCGAAGTCATGAATGAAGGAAATGAAATTGCCTACAACGTGATTCCCAGTGTGGCAGAAATCAGCGGAATGAAACATCTGCATATTTCCCCTTCCATTCTGGTGGAACAGATTTTGCCGGGAAACGGGGTAAAGTATACGGCTACCGTCACTGCTGGAAAACGTATCAAAACGGGTACTGTGACTTTCCGACTGGCTGTGACCGATACCCGTGGACAAATGTACGATCAGAAGGAATTTACGCTGAACACAGCACGTTGATGCGAGTCTGAATCGCTATATCAAAGTAGACAAATGGAAAAAGAACAATCGTTATGCAAAGAAAAAAAGCGTGTGGAGCTGCACGAACCCAAACATTATAAGGTGATACTCCACAACGATGACTTCACCACCATGGATTTCGTGGTGAAGGTCCTAAAAATCGTGTTTTTCAAATCGCAGGAGGAAGCCGAGGCACTGATGCTGAAAGTACACCAGCAGCAATCGGCCACGGCAGGCGTCTATTCTTACGACGTGGCACAGTCCAAAGCACAGAAAGCCACCCAGATGGCACGTGAAGAAGGATTTCCTCTGCGACTGACCGTAGAACCCGAAGATAATTAAACAGTAAACAATCAATGAGTCACATCGAAAAATCTGTATATGTAGACAAAGCGCTGTCGTTTGCTCAGGGACTGGCGTTCCGTTATCGCCATGAATTCATTACTCCGGAGCATATTCTCAGCGCACTCTTTAACCAGGACCCTTTTGTGGAGGCCGTAGAAGAATGTTTCTGTCACATCCCGGTGATGGAAGAGGAAGTGGACGAATATTTGGCACAGAAAATGGAACAGGTGCCGGAAGATACCAACTATGAACTACAGTTTTCCGTACAATCAAACCTGCTGTTTCAGAATGCGTATGCCTTCGTGGAATCATCCAATGCCGAAGTGCTGGACATTCCTCACGTAGTACAAGCCATGCTACTGTTGCCGGAATCCTGGGCTTGCTACTTCCTGAAAAAACACCTGAAGGAACGGATTCCGGATTTCATCAGCCAACTGGTGGTCATTTATGGAGACGACCTTAGTCTGGATGAGAATGATTCGGACGAGCCTCATGGTATTTCCAAGAATTTCATCACCTGCCTGAACGAGCAGTTGGAAAATCACAATCCGCTGATAGGACGAGAAATGGAACTGGAACGTACCATCGAAGTGCTGTGCCGGAAAGACAAAAACAACCCGCTGCACATCGGTGAACCAGGAGTGGGAAAAACAGCCTTGGCTTACGGACTGGCAGCCCGCATAGAAGCCGGAGAGGTACCCGAACGCCTGAAAGGAAGCCGCATTTACGAACTGGATTTGGGTAGTATGCTGGCCGGTACACAATATCGGGGCGACTTCGAACAGCGGTTGAAAAGTGTGATGAAAAGCCTCAGCGCAGAAAAGAAAGCCATTCTCTATATTGACGAGATACACAATCTTATCGGAGCCGGACAAATCGGTGATGGCTCGATGGATGCCTCCAACATGCTGAAACCTTACTTGGAACAGGGAGACATCCGTTTCATCGGTTCTACCACTTATGAGGAATACAACCGTTATTTCTCACGCAGCAAAGGAATGGTACGCCGTTTCCAGCAAATCGACATTCAGGAGCCCAGCATCGATGAGGCTATCCGCATCATAGAAGGATTGAAGGAAAAATATGAGGAGTATCACCACGTAACCTATGAACCGGGGAGTAATTGAGTATGCTGTAAAGGCCAGTGCCCGCTACATCAGCGACCGCTTCCTGCCTGACAAGGCAATCGACCTGATTGATGAGGCCGGTGCTTACCGCGAAATTCATCCGGCCACAGACGGCACAAAGACGGTGGACAAAAAACTGATTACCGAAGTACTTTCACGTACTTGTAAGATTGATGCTAATGCACTCAAGGAGGAAGACAACGCTTCACTGGAAGCATTGTACGAACGCATATCCGGACAAATTTACGGACAAGACGAAGCCATTCGTCAGGTAGTGGAGGCGGTGCAAATGGCCAAAGCCGGATTGCTGGACGAGAACAAGCCGCTGGCCAGTCTGTTGTTTGTCGGTCCTACGGGAGTGGGAAAAACTGAAGTAGCCAAAGTATTAGCCTCAGAATTAGGTATCTCACTGGTACGCTTCGACATGAGTGAATACATGGAAAAGCATACCATTGCCAAACTCATCGGTTCTCCAGCAGGTTACATCGGATACGAAGATGGTGGCTTACTGACAGATGCCATCCGGAAAACACCCAACTGTGTGCTGCTACTGGATGAAATCGAAAAGGCTCATCCCGACATTTTCAACATCCTTCTGCAAGTAATGGATTATGCAGTGCTGACGGACAACAAAGGACGGAAATCGGACTGCCGCCACCTGATTCTTATCATGACTTCCACGCCGGTGCTCAGTATGCACATCAGGCTTCCATTGGTTTCAACAGCCAAGTAAGTACCGGACAGGCTATGCTTCGCCAGGTAAAGAAAACCTTCAAACCGGAATTCCTCAACCGTTTGTCGGCTTCCGTCGTATTCCATGACATGAGTCGGGAAATGGCTACGCAAGTGCTCGACAAGAAGTTGCGCCAGCTGGATGAAAAGCTGGCTCGCCGTCACGTCTGCCTGCACCTGACACCCGAAGCACATGAATGGCTGCTGAAAGAGGGTTTCAAACCGGAATACGGAGCCCGCGAAATGGACCGTGCCATCGCCGCCCACCTGAAGCCGTTGCTCATGCGTGAGATTCTGTTTGGCTCGCTGAAGCAGGGAGGTGACATCACGGTAACGGCCGAAAACAATCAACTGAGTATTCTCCAATAATTTCGATACCATGGTTTTCCAACTGACAAAAAGACTGGCTTTTCCGGACCCGCACTGGGGAGACCCTGACGGCCTGCTGGCCATTGGAGGTGACTTGTCCGTCGACCGCCTTATCCTGGCCTACTCCAACGGTATCTTTCCCTGGTATGCCTTCCGCGAGAAAGTCATCCAATGGTGGTGCCCGTTGCAGCGTTTCGTCATCTTTCCGGAAGAGATTCACATCTCCCATTCCATGCGCACGCTAATGAACAAGAATAAGTATAAGGTAACTTTCAACCATGCGTTTGAACAGGTGATACGGAACTGCTCCAGCTCCGCATCGAACAGGAAGGAGCCTGGCTGGGAGAGGAAATGATTGAAGCTTACATCCGAATGTACGAACAAAACCTGGCCGCCAGCGTAGAAGTATGGGAAAACGACAAGCTGGTCGGAGGCCTGTATGGAGTGACTTTGGGCACATGCTTCTTCGGCGAAAGCATGTTCTCACTCGTACCCAGCGCTTCCAAGCTTGCCCTGATACGACTGGCCCAACTGCTCCATGCGCACGGAGGTACCCTTATCGACTGCCAGTTTGAGACGCCTCACCTCAAGTCAATGGGTGGCCGGTCCATCAGTTACGAAGAATATATGGAATGCCTGAAAGCAGAATAAAGCCCATAAAAAAAAAAGTCCGATTCCCTCTTTCAAGAGAACCGGACTTTTTATGATATTACTGTAAGTATAGCCAATTAATATGCACGGGCAAACAAGACACGGCGTGCAGAAGGTTTGCCAGTCAGCATATCCACACCCGGAGTCAGGCTTTCTTCATCTGCTTCGAAAGGCAGACAGCGGATAGTTGCTTTCGTTTCTTCCTTAATGCGGTCTTCTGTTTCCGGAGTACCATCCCAGTGAGCCAGGATAAATCCACCTTTCTCAATCTGTTCCTTGAATTCTTCGTAAGTATCTACCTTATAGATATGTTCGTTACGATAATTCAATGCTTTCTGGTAGATGTTCTGCTGAATTTCTTCCAACAGGTTCTGTACGTATTCTTCGATACCGTCACAAGAACGAGTTTCTTTTTCCAGTGTATCACGACGCATGATTTCCATCGTGTTGTTTTCCAGGTCACGGCCACCCATTACCAGACGTACAGGTACACCCTTCAATCATAGTCTGCGAACTTGAATCCCGGACGCTTGTTATCAGCGTTATCGTATTTCACAGAGATACCCATGCTGCGAAGTTTGTTGACGATACCTTCTACCTTGGCATCAATCTGTTTCAACTGTTCGTCGTTCTTATAGATAGGTACGATAACAACCTGAATCGGAGCCAAATGCGGCGGAAGAACCAGACCGTTGTCGTCAGAATGGGTCATGATCAAGGCACCCATCAGACGAGTAGATACACCCCATGAAGTAGCCCATACATAATCCAGCTTATTGTTCTTGTCAACGAACTGCACGTTGAATGCCTTGGCAAAGTTCTGTCCCAGGAAGTGAGAGGTACCACACTGCAATGCCTTGCCATCCTGCATCAATCCTTCGATAGTATAAGTATCCAATGCTCCGGCAAAACGTTCGTTTGCAGATTTCACACCCTTGATAACCGGCACAGCCATGTATTTTTCAGCGAAATCGCCATACACGTGCAACATCTTCTGTGCTTCTGCTTCAGCCTCTTCGCGGGTAGCATGAGCCGTATGACCTTCCTGCCACAAGAACTCAGCTGTACGCAGGAACAGACGAGTACGCATTTCCCAGCGCATTACGTTTGCCCACTGGTTACACAAGATAGGCAGGTCACGGTATGAGTTGATCCAGTTTTTATAAGTACTCCAGATAATAGTTTCTGAAGTTGGACGAATAATCAGTTCTTCTTCCAGTTTGGCAGCCGGGTCTACAATCACACCCGAACCATCTTCTGCATTCTTCAAACGATAGTGAGTTACTACCGCACATTCCTTAGCGAAGCCTTCTACGTGTTCAGCTTCACGGCTCAGGTAAGATTTCGGAATCAACAACGGGAAATACGCATTCACATGTCCTGTAGCCTTGAACATATCGTCAAGGATACGCTGCATTTTTCCCAGATGGCATATCCGTAAGGCTTGATTACCATACAGCCACGCACAGGAGACTGTTCAGCCAAATCGGCCTTTACCACCAAATCATTATACCATTGTGAATAGTTTTCACTTCTCTTGGTTAGGTCTTTTAATTCTTTTGCCATAACTTTATGTAGTTATTTTATTCTTTAATATCAATTGAGAGTGCAAAATTAGTAAAAAGATTTGTTTGCTCTTGATTTTAAAGCAGGATTTATTCAAAACGGATGGATTTTGCAGGATGAATATGGCTTATCAAATAAGAAGGACCGACCAGCATCCCTACCGATACCAGCAAGGTACACACGTTCAACAATACAATCCAGCCCAAATGAAGCTCTACGGGCACTGCATTGACATAGTACGTAGCCGGATCTAACTTAATCGGTTCGAAAAAATACTGAAGAAGACAACACGACAGTCCGATGACATTTCCCCAACACATTCCCCTTCCGATAAGGAAAACAGAAAATGACAGGAATATCTGACGAAATGGGAAGCGTTGTTGGCCCCCAACGCTTTCAACACCCCAATCATCTGCGTACGTTCGAGAATAATAATCAGTAATCCGGAAATCATGGTAAAGCCCGCCACTCCGGTCATCAGAATCAGAATGACCCATACATTAGTATCCAGCAAGTCGAGCCACGCAAAAATCTGAGGATAAAGTTCCTCTGAAGTACGGGAACAATAGATTGCCCCATAACGGTCTGTCTGTTCCTGAATATGACCACGAATATCGTCATTCACCGAGTCCAAGAAACGATAATCCGACACGGCCACTTCCACGCCTCCCACCTGATCCGGTTCCCAACCGTTCAGACGACGAACCATGTACATGTCAGTTATCAGGAAATAATCATCGAATGCAGAGAAATTGGTTTGGAATATCCCACTCACCGTCAACCGACGGGCACGCACATTGCCTTCTATATAATAAGTATAAAGCTTATCACCTACCTTCAATGAAAGTTTGTCGGCCATGGAGCGGGAAACCAGCACACGGTTGCTGGCTACGGAGTCCGTCAGTGCAGGAATCTCTCCTTCCTGCAAGTGTGCCTTCAGGTACGTCCAGTCGTATTCCTGCGCCACCCCCTTCACAATCATTCCCTGAAAGTTATCAGCGGTCATGATCATGCCCGGTTTCGTAGCGTAACGCTGCACGTGACTCACCTGGGGAATATTCCGTATCACCGACAACAAGCTGTCGTTTGCTACCACCGGATTCATCTGGTAAAGCTGAGCTCCTTCGATACTGGAAACCACAATATCAGAGCCCATGCCTATCACCTTGTCGCGCACCTGATGCTTGAAGCCGATGACCACCGCCACCGACACAATCATCACGGCCAGTCCGATAGCAATACCGGCCATCGCAATGCGTACGGCCGGTTTTGATACTTCTTTCTCTCCTTCCCTGCTACGGTAAATCCGTCGGGCAATAAAAAAAATTTCCAGTTGCTCATCATTCATCCACCCTTCCCGGATAGGCTTCGAGCGCCTTACGCAGAATGAACAAAGCCCGTACCAGGTCTTCTTTCTTCAATACATAAGCCACACGAACCTCGTTTTTACCGCCGCCCGGTGTAGTATAGAATCCGCTGGCAGGTGCCATCATGACGGTTTCTCCTTCATAATTGAAATCAGACAAACACCATGCGCAGAATTTCTCGCAATCATCCACCGGCAATTTAGCTACGGTATAGAAAGCTCCCATCGGTATCGGAGAATAGACACCCGGTATACGGTTCAATCCGTCAATCAAACATTTACGGCGTTCCACGTATTCATCATACGTTTCGCGAGCATATTCTTCCGGTTCATCGAGTGAAGCCTCAGCTGCAATCTGGCCAATCAACGGTGGACTCAAACGGGCCTGGCAGAATTTCATCACCGCCTTGCGCACTTCCGGATTCTTCGTAATCAGTGCACCGATACGAATTCCACATTCCGAATAACGTTTCGATACGGAGTCAATCAATACCACATTCTGTTCGATGCCTTCCAGATGACAGGCAGAAATATAAGGAGAACCTGTATAGATAAATTCACGATACACTTCATCGGAGAAGAGGAACAAGTCGTACTTCTTCACCAAATCCCGAATCTGATTCATCTCCCGGCGAGTGTACAGATACCCGGTCGGGTTATTCGGGTTACAAATCAAGATACCCTTGGTGCGTTCATTAATCAACTCCTCAAACTTCTCTACCTTCGGCAAAGAGAAACCTTCGTCGATGGTAGTCGTCACCGTACGGATAACCGCTCCTGCCGAAATCGCAAACGCCATGTAGTTGGCATACGCCGGTTCCGGCACGATAATCTCATCCCCCGGATTCAGACAGCTCATAAACGCAAACAGCACAGCTTCCGACCCTCCGGTAGTAATGATAATGTCATCGGCATCCAGGTGAATGTCGTACTTCTCATAATATCCCACCAGGCGCTCTCTATAACTTCTGTATCCCTGGCTGGGACTATATTCCAACACCTGGCGGTCAATATTTCGAATCGCATCGAGGGCCGCTCGTGGAGTAGGCAGGTCAGGCTGACCAATATTCAAGTGATATACATGAATTCCTCTCTCTTTCGCAGCTTCAGCCAAAGGCGCAAGCTTACGTATCGGCGACTCCGGCATTTCAGTTCCTCTGATGGATATTTTTGGCATATTTTATAGTTTAAAAAAGATTCTGAAATGCAAAGATAAAGCGATTGTCGAAATTAAACAACTTTGTGCTCAGAAAAATACGGCTACTCCTTTCTTTTGAGAAAAAGGCCCTCCAAGTAAAGTTTAACGCCTTTTCAGGCATTTTCCAAGTCTTCTACCCAAAAATCCGTATGTTTGCTATCGATAACCAAACACTCAAGCATTATGAACCTTTACCTAATTATATTTACAGCCGGCACATACAAGGTAGAGCAAGTCTACGAAAAGCATAAAGACCTGTTCGTGGAACTGGAAAAACATTTCACCCTTCACCTTGTCAATTATACAGACTCTGAAAGCATTCCCAGCCATGAATACAAAATGGCATTCATAGCCAGCGGAGGCGTAGAGAATGCTGTAGTACGTTTTTTCAGCATCCTGCCCTATCCCATCACTCTGCTGACGGACGGCCTGAACAACTCACTGGCTGCCGCCCTTGAAATCTCGGCATGGATTCAGTCGAGAGACATGAAGGTAAAAATCATCCATGGATCAGTGCCCAATATGGTAAATCAGGTACTTTTACATCACCAGGCGTTTGCCGCCAAACGTTCCTTGAAAAAGAAACGCATCGGCGTAATCGGCACTCCAGCCTCCTGGCTGGTAGCCAGTCATGTGGATTACCTGTTAGCCGGACAGCGTTGGGGAGTGACTTACACGGACATCTCCATTGAAACCGTAGAAAAAGCTTTCCACGAGATTACGGAAGATGAAATAGGACCTGAAGCCTCTTTTGTTTGCCAACCGTGCCAAAGGAATTCAGGAAGCAACCCCAGAAGAGCTGCTTCGGGCCATGCGATTATATAAGGCCATCCGGCGTGTATGCCAGGAAGAAAACTTGGACGCTCTTACCTTGTCCTGCTTCTCGCTGATCCAAAGTCTGAAAACCACAGGCTGCTTGGCCCTTTCTCTGCTAAATGACGAAGGAATACCTGCCGGATGCGAAGGTGACTTGCAGTCCATCATGACCTTACTGATGGTAAAAGAGCTCATCGGAAAGCCCGGCTTTATGGCAAATCCTTCATTTGTAGACCTTGCCCGTAACGAGGTACTGCTGGCACACTGCTCCATCCCTACTAAAATGGCCGAAGAGTTTATTATCCGAAACCATTTTGAAACAGAAAGCGGCATTGCCATCCAGGGCATTGTACACCCAGGCGAAGTTACCCTCTTCAAATGTGGCGGAGAATGCCTGGACGAATATTATCTGTCATCGGGACATCTTATTGAAAATACCAATATGGTAACCTGTTGCCGCACACAGCTAAAGGTACGCCTGGATAAGCCGGCAGACTATTTCCTGCACAATCCGCTAGGCAACCACCACATTCTGATTCAAGGGAATTACACCGACCTCATTCAGGAATTCATGCAACAAAACCGTTGCAAACCAAGAATTGACTGATTTTTCAAAACCATTTATTCTCTCATTCAATTTATAATCGTATCTTTGTGTGAAATATTACAAATTGAAAAGCAAGAAAAATTATGATGCATAATTGGTTTGAATGCAAAATCCGTTACGAGAAAATAGCCGAAAACGGAATGAACAAGAAAGTAACGGAACCCTATCTGGTGGACGCACTCAGTTTCACCGAAGCTGAATCGCGTATTATCGAAGAAATCACTCCGTTCATCAGCGGAGAATTCACTGTATCCGACATCAAACGCGCCAACTACAGCGAGCTCTTCCCCAGCGACGAGGAAGCTGCCGACCGCTGGTTCAAGTGCAAGCTCTACTTCATCACCCTCGACGAGAAAAGCGGTGCGGAAAAGAAAAACAGCAACCAACGTACTGGTACAGGCTGCCGACCTGCGCGATGCCGTGAAGAAACTGGACGAAGGCATGAAGGGTACAATGGCCGACTACGTCATCGCATCGGTTGCCGAAACTGCACTGATGGACGTATACCCCTACTCTGCAGAACCTGACGTAAAACCGGAATTCCCGGATGCAGACAAACGATAAACAAACACATATCACACCATGGATATTCAGTCTAATTTAAAAGAAATACGGGCACAACTTCCTCCCCAGGTCAGCCTGGTTGCTGTATCCAAATTTCACCCGAACGAAGCGATTCTGACTGCATACGAAACCGGACAGCGCATCTTCGGAGAAAGCAAGGAACAGGAACTGAGCAAGAAGCAGGCTTCCCTGCCCGCCGATATTCAGTGGCATTTCATCGGCCACCTGCAGACCAACAAAGTGAAGTACATCGCACCCTACATCGCCATGATTCATGCCGTAGACAGTTACAAGCTACTGGCTGAAATCGACAAACAGGCGGCTAAATGCAACCGGGTGATTCCTTGCCTGCTGGAAATCCATATCGCAGAAGAAGAAAGCAAATACGGATTTTCTTTTGAAGCTTGTCGCGAGATGTTGGAAACCACCCCGTGGAAAGAGCTGACACATGTATGCATCAGCGGAGTCATGGGAATGGCCACCAATACGGACGACGAATCACAAATCACCAATGAATTTGAAAGCCTTCACCGTTTCTTCACTGAACTGAAAGCTACCTATTTTAAAGATTGTGATACCTTCAAGGAAATTTCCATGGGCATGTCGCACGACTATCCGCTGGCAGTTCAGGCAGGAAGTACAATGGTACGTGTAGGCAGCAAGATTTTTGGAGATAGAGTATATTAAAAACGAGAAGAATATGGCACAACTAAAAACAACTTTTGCAGGGTTAACTCTGAACAACCCGATTATTATCAGCAGTTCTGGACTGACTAACAGCCTGGCTAAAATTCAGAAACTGGAAGAAGCCGGAGCCGGTGCAGTAGTACTGAAATCAGTATTCGAAGAACAAATAAACATGCAGGCAGGAAGCATGCAGGGCTATGGCTCACCCGAAGCCGACGACTACCTGGGAGCATACGTACGCTCACATGCGCTGAACGAACATATCACCCTGATTGAAGACGTAAAGAAACACTGCAAGATTCCGGTAATCGCCAGCATCAACTGCTACAGTGACAGCGAATGGACAGATTTTGCCCGCCTGATGGAAGAAGCCGGAGCCGATGCTCTGGAACTGAATATTCTTTCTTTGCAGACCAGCAAGGATTACACACCGGGAAGCTTCGAACAGCGTCACATCGACATCCTGCGCCACATCAAGAAAGTAGTCCGCATCCCGGTGATTATGAAACTGGGCAGCAACCTGACTAATCCGGTTGCACTCGTCAACCAGTTGTATGCCAACGGCGCTGCTGCTGTGGTATTGTTCAACCGCTTCTACCAGCCGGACATCCAGATTGACAACCTGACTTTCACTACAGCCAATGTAATGAGTTCACCTTCTGAATTGTCTGACCGCATCCGCTGGACAGCCATTGCTTCGGCAGAAGTTCCTCAGCTGGATTATGCTGTTTCAGGCGGCGTACACAACGGAAAAGGCGTTATCAAGTCTCTGCTTTCAGGCGCTGCTGCCGTAGAAGTTTGCAGCGTTATCTACCAGCACGGCAACCAGATGATTGAAGAGATGAAGAAAGAACTGACCGAATGGATGGACGACAAAGGATATGATTCCATTGCACAGTTCAAAGGAAAGATGAATGCCTCAGCCGCAGGCGACATCAACCCGTTCGAACGTACACAGTTCATGAAATATTACAGCAACCACGAAGAATAATTCCCTCAGCGGAAATGCACAGAAAAAAACGGATTCCCTGACGTTTCAGTCGGAGAATCCGTTTTTCTTTTATCCCTGTCTAAGACTTATCGCTTCAGCAAACCGATTTTCAGATTCAGTTTAAAATAGTACACTCCATTTTCACGTTCCAGATAACCATACTTGTCTTTTTCCGTAGAACCTTTCTCCAAGCGGCTGTTCTGGAAAAGGAAATCGGCAAATGTCTGGCGGAAAGCACGCTGATAGCACAACACTTCCCCGTCACCCGTCACGAAAAGGAACCCTGCAATGGCAGAGTCTGTTCCGTTGTACAATTTTGCCGGACGAAGTCCCATGGCCAATGCCAGCAGCAGCTCTTTCACCTTGTATTCATAGAAGCCATGCTTCGTAATCAGCTCGTCCTTTATCTTCAGCGGATTCAGCTTTTTGATTTCCTCCGTCAGTTCCGACACCTTCGTAATACCGTCCAGCCACATCAAGCGTGTCATTTCCGCCATCAGTCGTCCCATGTGCAAATCAATCATGGACAGGTTGCTGCGGAAAATCTTATCGGCCACATCACTGTACTTCAGCGTACCTCCCAGACGCTCTATCATCAACATGCGGGATATGACATCATCCTCCTCACCTTCCGCATTGATTTTGTTGACGGTCGGGGTAGCAAACTTCACACCTGTCTGCTCAAACTTGAAATTGGCGGTTCTTCCCCCGTCAAGCAACGGAATCATCATTCCCAGACGGGAACGGACACAGAATCCGGTGAGCGGAGCATCTACCGAGTAAAAAGCCACGCTGAAATCCGTGCGGTCGTCCGTCTTAGCTTCCAAATCAAAAATGGCTACTTCATCCAGAAACTCCTCTACGCCATCGGGAGATGTGACATCATCCTCCCGGCTCTGACGAATCGCTGCATAGATAAGCTCTGCCACCGTAGCAAAGTCTTCACGAGGAATCCGCTTGTCTATATTCTCTCCTTTCAGATGCACGGTATCTTTTTCCAAAATATACTGACGCGTACCGTCATGTTCTTCCCGCTGAACCATTGCCACCGGAAGACGGAGTGCTTCGTTTTTCTTCACATCAGGAGTACCACCGTACACGTAACCGTCGGCCAGCAGCCGGAAAAACGCATACAGTTCTCCCCATTCTCTTTTCGTCGCTTCAAATGCCATAATCTGTCTATTTTTAATTGCAAAGGTAGTAAAAGAAGCGTTAACAAAAACCTTTCTGGCAAATGCAAATTATAATAGATGTTATAAAACAGATTTTAAGCATCATTTTACTTGCAGAGAAACAGAAAATGCGTACCTTTGCAATGTGTTTTTCATAGTATTAGATTTAAGGTTAACAAAGGTTGGAGTTCAGCGGAACTCCTTTTTTTATGCCCTTACTTGCGAAATGCTTCCTTTCTCCTCTCTCCAAAGACTTGAAAACCCGCCAATCTAAATAGAAATAAGCAAAGATATTCTTTAGGTTCCGGCAGGAGAAACATAGATACTGATAAAAGATTTGACCATAAATGTCCTGAGGATTTACAATTCACTCTACGCGTAGTGTTTTCTTTCTCATTTCCTCATAAAATTCATCTCAAAATACACTTGTAGAGATTTCCCGTTTAGGTTTCTCACATAAATCCACTGATAAACAGAGATATATGCACGCTATTTGCATACAGGGCTGTAGAGACCGATTTTTCGCAGACATGAGATTTTTCTTTCTATATTTGCAATACAGAAACTACTATCAAAAAAGTAGACAAACACACTTTGCAAATAATAAGAAAACAAGTATCGTATGCACACAATTGGAAAAGCACTCCTGCTATTATGCAGCCTCACATCTGCCGGCGAAATAGCCGCACAGACCGTCAGTGGAAAATTAATCGACGAAAACAAACAACCCCTCCCCTACGCCAACGTGGTCCTTCTGTCACTCCCCGACTCGACCTTCGTCACGGGGAACCGTCACGGCTGAAGACGGTACGTTCAGCCTGAATACCACCACACCGAATCAGCTTGTACGTATTTCTTCCATCGGATATAACACCGTATACAAACCCGTCCAACCTGCCAACTTAGGGGTAATACAGCTGACATCAGACACACAACAGTTAGGGGAAGTAGTGGTTAAGGCTGATTTGCCCAAGATACGTGTAAAAGGGGATGCCATGGTGACTACCGTAGCAGGTAGTATCCTTGAAAACGCAGGGACAGGAAATGACCTGTTAAACAAAATACCCGGCGTATCGGCTAATGAAGGGGATATTAAAGTATTTGGTGCCGGAACTCCTGAAATATATATCAACGGCCGTAAAGTAAGGGATAAATCTGAACTCGACCAGCTTGCTTCCGACAACATCAAGAGCGTGGAAGTAGTGAACAATCCCGGCTCGCGCTATGATGCGACGGTCAATGCGGTTATCCGTATTCAAACCAAAAAGCCGCAAGGTGAAGGATTCGGTTTCAACAACCGTTTTTATACAGGCTACGGTTACGGATGGAATGTGCTGGACCAGTACAACTTCAACTACCGAAAAGGAGGATTTGACCTTTCGGGTATGCTGTATGGCAAGAAAGGATACACAGAAGACCGCAAGACCATCACACAGAAAACACTGTTGGATAAAACATGGATACAGGATTCATATCTCTGCACACAATATGACATGAAAGATGTTTCGGCCATGCTGTCGCTGAATTATCAGTTTAACGAGAATCACTCTCTGGGTGCACGCTATGATTATGACCGGACACCGGAACGTCATGAAACGGTAGATCCGATGAATACCCTGGTGTATCAGGATAATGCTCTTTATGAGGAGAGTCACACTACGGGCTGGAGAAATACACAGGAAACCAGACATACTCTCAATGCTTATTATAACGGACGTGTAGGAGACTGGAATATCGACTTCAATGCGGACGGATTCTGGTCGGATACGAAGAATCCACAGGAGATGCTCGAGCAGTTCACTCCAGCGGGAGGTTCCTTAGAGAAACAGACTGTCACCACCAAGAATCTGACAGACAATACCCTTTATGCAACCAAACTGGTATTCGGACATCCATTATGGGGAGGAAACCTCTCTTTTGGCGGGGAATACACCTATACGAACCGGGATAATTCGTACATGAATGTGGAAGGAATCCTGGATAACAATAACAGCAGCATCAAAGAAAACTCCACTTCGGCATTTCTGGAATATGCCCGCAGCTTCGGCAAGCTACAGGCACAGTTAGGTGTGCGCTATGAGCATCTGTCTTCCGACTATTACGAGGATGGCAAGTATATGGACGAGCAGAGCAGGACATACGACAACGTATTCCCGTCCATATCCTTGAATCTTCCGATTGGTAAAGTACAGACACAATTGACCTACACCGGCAGTATCTACCGCCCTTCATACTGGATGCTGAGAAGTGACATCATGTACGGAAACCGATATACCTATGAAGGAGGTAACCCGCTGCTGAGACCGTCACTGATAAACCGTCTTACGCTGAATGTGTCGTACAAGTGGATATACCTCAATTCACGATATATACACGGAGAAGATGCCATTACACAGTTAAGCAGGGCATATTCGGAAGATGATCCGACTGTTTCGTTATATTCCTTCTACAACATGTATAACAGTGACAAGTTATATACCACTCTGACATTGTCTCCCACCATCGGGTTATGGTCTCCCCAGTTCAATTTCCTTCTGCTCCAGCATGGTATAAGGTGGAGACATCCAATGGAACAGAAAACTTCAATAATCCAATATTGAACTTTGCCTGGAACAACAATTTCAAGTTGCCTCTTAGTATCAGTCTCGATGTAGATTTAGGTTTTGACACTCCGGGTGACAACGAAAATACAAAGGTCGAAGAATGGTGCTGGTTTGCCAATATCAGTCTTTACAAGAGTTTCTTTAAAGACCGTCTTTCGGTTCAGCTGAAAGCCTATGATCTTTTCAACTCATATCAGGCTAAATCAACCATTTACAGTGGTAACCGTCTGATGACAGGAAAAATGGAAGCCCGCAGAAATATTGGCATCACTTTACGCTATAAGTTCAATGCTACCAAGAGCAAGTACAAGGGAACAGGAGCAGGCGACAGCCAGAAGAACCGTATGTAAGTTTTATATCAGTTCCAAGAATGAATGTCATAAAAGGTACGACTGAAGAATATAATGTTTTATAACCTGAACGTCCTATTGAAAACCAATTTTTAAACAGAATACACAATGAAAATACTGAAAGGATACCTACTGATTTTACTTTTGAATTTAATCTGCTTTACAAGCCTGTCAGCACAAACCGATGCCGAACGGAAGTTTCTGGCCTCCACCGACTCGCTGAACACACTGCTCTCTGATGCATATACCGGAAAGGACTATCCGACTGCCGAAGCCCTCTGTCAGAAGATTATCGACTTATACGACGCACATGCGACGCAACTGGCCGAAGGCTATGCTTACTTCAAATACTCCAGCTACTATAACATGGCCAGTACCCAGGCAATACAAGGGAAAAAACAAGAAGCCGCCAACAACCTGCTCAAAGCACTGGACAGCGGAAAGATTGAAGTAAGCTACAACAGGATAACCAACGACGAAGACCTGAAAGACATTCTGGACGCACCTGAACTACAACCCGCCCTGAAGCGTCTGAAAGAAACCACCGATTACCTTTATATCCTGCAGAATGCGCCGGAATACACCCGCACGCAGTCAGTCGACAGTCTGCCCCAGATTGTCTATGCGCAGCTGATGACCCCGACCTGAAGCGTGTCCGTGACTATTTCCAGCTGGACAGTGTAGCCGTGCCGGGCAATGAACTGGTTACCATCAAACGTATCCTGACTTATATTCACGACAAGATACGTCACGACGGACAGAACGGCAACCCGAAGGGTGGAAACAACTCTATCAATTTTGCTGAAGCCTGCAAGGACGGCAGCCGGGGCTTGAACTGCCGCGGGTTGGCTACGGTACTGAACGAGTGCTACCTATCGATGGGCATTCCGTCGCGTGTCATTACCTGTATGCCGAAGACGTATATCAACGACTGCCACGTCATCAACGCCGTCTATTCGTCCACTCTCGGCAAATGGCTCTGGATAGACCCTACGAACAATGCTTGGGTGACAGACGAACAAGGCAACCTGCTGAGTGTAGAGGAAGTGCGTGCACGCCTCAGAAACGGCCAGCCAGTCCAGGTGAACGAAGATGCCAACTGGAACAATGAAAAGAAGACCACGACGGAAGACTATCTGTACGAATACATGGCCAAAAAATCTGTTCTACTTGGAAAGCTGGACACGCTATGGGTTCAACACGGAAAGCGACCGGGAGAAGCTCATCAACTACATCTTCCTGCAACCTACTGGCTGCGACAGCGAGGAACGGAACCCGAGGAACTATTCCGTCAACGACGACCGATACTTCTGGCAGGCTCCTCAACAAGCGAAAACTGATTGATGAGAATGCAGAGGGAAAGACCACGAATAATGTAGATCGTGAAACCGGTATAACCATATAAACTTGTACAATCATTATAAAAAATCACACTCTAATTACATTTTAAAGGACAGCCTCGCAAGAAGTTGTCCTTTATTTGTTATTCTGAAAAACTGTATATGTAGAAAAACAGACTACCGAAAATGTCTTTCTTCAAGAACTTATCAGCTCTTAAAATATAAAAAACACAAATTGTAGAGATACATGATTCCGATGTTATATTTAAAATACAATAAATCAGCTGCATACAGGTTTTATCAAGAACAAACCTGTAGAGACCGTTTTTCGCATACATACAATTCTTCTTTCTATATTTGCAATACAGAAACTACTATCAAAAAAAGTAGACAAACACACTTTGCAAATAATAAGAAAACAAGTATCGTATGCACACAATTGGAAAAGCGCTCCTGCTATTATGCAGCCTCACATCTGCCGGTGAAATTGCCGCACAGACCGTCAGTGGAAAATTAATCGACGAAAACAAACAACCTCTTCCTTATGCCAACGTAGTCCTTCTGGCACTCCCCGACTCGACCTTCGTCACGGGAACCGTCACAGCTGAAGACGGCACGTTCAGCCTGAATACCACCACACCGAATCAGCTTGTACGTATTTCTTCAATCGGATACAACACTGTATACAAACCCATCCAACCTGCCAACTTAGGGGTAATACAGCTGACATCAGACACACAACAGTTAGGAGAAGTCGTGGTAAAGGCCGATTTGCCCAAGATGCAGCTCAAAGGTGATGCCATGATTACCACTGTTACGGGTAGTGTACTCGAAAAGGCTGGAACAGGTGAAGATTTATTGAACAAGATTCCGGGCGTTTCTGCGGAAGATGAAGAAGTAAACGTATTTGGCTCGGGCACTGCCGAGATTTACATCAACGGACGCAAGGTACGCGACAATTCGGAAATTGACCAGTTATCGTCCGAACAAATCAAGCGCGTGGAGGTTGTGAAGAATCCCGGAGCAAGATACGATGCTTCCGTGAAAGCCGTCATTCGCATCATTACAAAGAAAGCAGCAGGCGAAGGATTCGGATTTAATAACCGTTTTGTAACCCGCCACCGAAGAACGTATGGCTGGACTACTTTCGACCAGTTTAATTTCAATTACCGGAAAGGAGGTTTCGACCTGTCGGGAACATTGTTCGGAGGCAGATTCCGCAACGGGAATAACCAGCAGATTGGCATGAAGACTTATCTCGACAAACTGTGGGAACAGAAAATGGATGCTTCTTACGGAAAGAACTCCAATAGTAATGTCCAAGGCATCCTTTCACTAAACTACCAGTCAATGAGAAACACTCCATGGGTGTACGCTACGATATGGACAAATACTTCAACTCTTCAGGCGACTGGCGTTACACAGCCAATATCTATGCTGACCAAGAACTGTACGAAAACAATGCAAGTACAATGATTGGTGAAGACCCTTCTACAAGACACAGCCTGAACTATTACTATAACGGACAGATAGGCGACTGGAACATTGATTTCAATGCCGACGGTTTGTGGAACGTAAAAGAAGAAAGCCAGCACACAAGAGAAATCACCAATGGAGAAACGGAGAACAATGTCAATACCTTCAACAAAAACAACGGAACACTGTATGCCACAAAACTGATTGTGTCGTATCCTTTATGGAAAGGTAATCTGTCATTCGGCGGTGAGTATTCGCATACTAGCAGAACAAACCTCTATCACAACCAAGAAGGCATCCTCGACAATGATGACAGTAAAATAAAAGAAGGTTCCACTGCGGCTTTCATGGACTACTCACACTCGTTCGGCAAGGTAGATGTGCAAGCCGGAGTGAGATACGAGAACGTGAAGTTCGACTACTATGAGCAAGGAAAACACATCGACGAACAAAGCCGCACGTTCAACAATGTATTTCCTTCTGTCAACATAAACTTTCCCATAGGAAAAACACAAATTCAGCTGAGCTATAGCGGTGGTATCACGCGTCCTTCATACGATATGTTGAGAGGAAACATATATTACGGCAACAGATATACCTACCAAACGGGAAATCCATTTCTCAAACCTATCATCAATCAGGACCTTATATTTTCCGCATCCTATAAATGGGTGAATTTCAGCTTTACTTATAACCGTACGAAAGACGATATTATTCAGGTTTGCGAACCTTATTCGGAAGCTGATCCTACCATATCCTTGCTAAAAACCGTCAATACGGAACCCTACAACAATATCATATCAGCTATCACCTTATCGCCTACTATCAGCTGGTGGAGTCCGCAGCTTACCGCACAGGTCTTTAAGCAGTGGCTTCATGCAGAAGGACCGGACGGCAAACTCACACTGAGTAAACCAAGGACAATCATTGTGTGGCGTAACAGTTTCACTCTTCCGGCAGGATTCCTATTTGATGTAGATGGCACTTATTACACCAAAGGACATTCACAGAACATGTACATGGGTATTAACTCTCTGGATGTGTCTATGGGGCTCTATAAGAGTTTCTTCAAAGAAAGATTGAGTTTCCAACTTCAAGTCACCAATCTGTTGGAAAAAGATGATGTGGACTGCACTATTTATAGCGGCATCAAAACCACTACAGATTATATCACCAATTTCAGAAGAATCTCACTGACCATGCGCTACAAGTTCAACGCTACCAAGAGTAAGTACAAGGGTACCGGAGCCGGAGAAAGCCAGAAAAACCGTATGTAACAAGAAATCGTTATATTTGTAGGACGAAAAAGTGATATCACCTTATCAACAGCCACATGAAACACAAAATAAACCCATTCTCTATATAGCAGGCATCTTGCTGCTGTTTGCTACTTGCACAAGGCAACCGCACGCAAGTGCTCTGCTACAACAAACGGACTCTTTGCTGCATCATCACCAACCAGATTCTGCCTTGCAACTTCTGTTTAATATCAAGGATGAAACGTCTCTTCCGGAAGCAGAACGGATGAAACTGGTATGGAACAAGGCGATGGCCCACTACCAGCTGGAAATGTCTTTGTTAGAAGATTCCCTGCTCTATCAGGCTATTGCCTACTACCGCCAACAGCCAACAGATACCGCACGACTACTGGATACATACCTGCTCGAAGGCATGTACCTGAGGTGGAAAGAAGCAAACGATGAGGCCATCACAGTGTTCGACAAAGGCATTGCCCTGGCCATCTCCCGAAAAGACACCACCAACATGTTAGTGCTGCAGCGCAAGAAACTGGAAGTGCTATACAAGCAAAGCCGTTTCTTAGAATGTAAAGCGATGATTGAAGACATGCTTCGCATTGCCCACAAGCTACCGGTGAAGGAGCATTACCAGATGGTATATTCACTGGCCCTCGTATCGCAGTTGGGAGGAGATACATCGAACATTGATTGTCCGGAGAAAGGGTTTCAACTGGCATTAGAAGCCGGTGATACCTTGTTCGCCCATCATATTCTGCGAAACCATGGCTGTATGCTGGTAGGAGCACACAGATACAGGGAAGCCATCGCCCAATTCCAACGGCTTATCCGTCTCAACCCAGATTTTCTGCCGTATGCTGTCCAGTTAAGCCTGGCAGAGATTTATATAAACTTAGGAAAGAATGATTCGGCGTTCTATTATTTGGATAAAGCTGCCCAAAGCATGGACAAAGAGCAAAAGCAGAAAAAAGACCAAATCATGTTATCATTCAAATCCTTATATTATCAGATGCAGTCCGCATTAAATGAAAGAATGGGCCTTCCATATAGCGGACAGGTATTCAGACGGTATTGCGACTCCATCACAGAAGACCTCAAAGACAAGCACAACACGGCATTGCGACAGCAGGAAACCAGAGCCCAGCTGCAACAACGAAACTACGAACTCATCATCAACCGCCAGCAAATGGAACTCCGCATTGCGGTAATTGTATCCTTGCTGTTAGGAGTGATTCTGGCACTTATCGTCCTCTACCAGCAGAACCTGAAGAAGAAGGAACGCACCATTCACCGCCTTTCCAGCGAACTGCAAAAATACAGTAAGCAGTTAAAGGACAACGAGGTATTAATGGCACAAAACAATGAAAGTATCCAGGAACTGCAAATGCAACTCTCTACCCAGAAAGCCAGTGAACAGGAAGCACAATTGTCGCTCATCAAGCAACTGGAAGAACAGAACCGGCAACTGAATCTTGCCAACCAAAATCTGCAACACCAAATTGAAGCGCACTGGAAACAATTGAAAAGCGCACCGCTCAAAACTCCACATCTTCAGGAACTCACCACCGAAATGCTGCGACTCAAAGAAAGAGAAGAGGCACTGACCGGACAACTGATTTCTACCCATCCGTTAGTGGCTGAACTTCGGAGCAAACCGCGCTTTCTGCAACCCGAGGATTTTGTCCGGATTGCTACCTTGGTCAACGAAATCTATCCACATTTTACCGAACGGCTTACGGATACTTTCCCCAACCTGACCGAACTGGACCAGCAGCTCTGCATCCTCATCAAATTAGGCTTCAGTGTGTCGCAAATAGCTGTATTCATGGCGGTATCCCCCAGCTCCGTATCGCAGCAAAAAATCAAGGATGAAGAAAACGCATCCTGCAACAAAAAAAAAACGGATAGCTTTACCGAAGGAGAAAACGCTGGATTTATGGCTTCACAGATTCTAAAAAAAGGCCCTCTGTATATATACACAACAAAAGAAAACAACATAAAACACTAACTTTCAGTAATTTACAAACAAAGGCTGTATATATGGATTTATTTTAAAGTAAATAAGAATGCGCTAACTTTGCCAAAAGTATAATTATAGCGTGAAAAATAAACCCCAGAGAAAGATGAATCGTTTGAAAAAGACATACGAAAAACGAAATGCGACCCAGCCAAAAATGAATCACAAAAGCCATATCCAGCACATTCAGACGCTGACCAATGAAATGGAACAATTGAGGGAAAGGGAACACAGACTGGCCGAACGACTCATCTCTGAACAGCCGCTCATTAACGAATTGCGCCACAGCCCGCGCTTCATTAAAGAAACAGACAAAAGTTGCCTGGCTGCTTTGGTAGACGACGTGTACAATAACTTTACTTCACGCCTCACCACCCGTTTCCCGAATCTGACGGAAATGGATATCCAATATTGTATTCTTATCAAACTTCATTTTACGGTATCGCAAATTGCCGTACTTTCGGCCATCTCTCCTACTTCAGTCTACCAGCAGAAATCGCGGATGAAGAAACGCATCCAGACACTGGAGCCCGAGCTCTTCACGGATGGAGAAACACTGGACGAGTGGCTGAACGAATGGTAAAAGGAGGTTTTTCACGCTATATTCCCTCCTTCTGAAAGATTTGTGTTATCTTTGAGCAGATAAAATCCGTAATCTTTCATACCGTTTATTATTATGATACAACAAACTACTTTCACACTTCGGGCACGCGCGCGTGGCTTTCACCTTGTGACCGACGAGGTTCTCAGTCACCTGCCTGCCTTACCCAAGACCGGACTACTCAATCTTTTTATCCAGCATACCAGCGCCGGACTGTCGGTCAACGAAAACTGCGACCCTGATGTACGCAGCGATATGGAAAAGATATTCAATAACCTGGTGCGCGAACGCGAGTCCTGGTACGACCATACCTTGGAAGGCTGGGACGACATGCCTGCCCATGCCAAATCCTCACTGGTGGGCGCCAGCTTGTCTATCCCCATCACCGACGGACGACTGAACTTAGGCACCTGGCAGGGAATCTATCTCTGTGAATTCCGCAACCACGGAGGAGGACGGCGCATCGTGGCTACCATCCTCGGAGAATAACTCAGGGAACAGGCTGTGGCGTAGAGAAGCTGAGACTGTCAGCGAAACATTTTCCAGCTTCTCCGGTCAACACCACACGCGACAAGTCGACTCCTTCTGCAGCTGCTTCCGAAATTACTCCCTTGGCCGCCATTCTGCGGGCTACCAGCCGGAAGTGTCCCTCCTGATTTTCTTTCAACCGTCCATTAGCTTCGAATGAACTGCGATAATGCTTCGGCTTCGGAATAATGGAAGCCAAGTAAATACATTCTTCCAGCGTCAGTTGCGACGGACGCTTGCCAAAATAAAACTCTGATGCCTCTAACAGCCCATACACTCCCGGTCCCCATTCGGCGATATTGAGATACACCTCAACAATACGTTCCTTTGAGGTAAGCCGGTTCTGTTCTATCAGCCAGACAATCAATGCTTCCTCCAGTTTACGCGCGATATTTTTCCGACGATTCAGAAACACATTCTTGACCAGCTGCATGGAAATTGTACTTCCTCCGCGCGCAAAGCGACGTTCTTTCAAATCGTAAACCATCGCTTCACGAATGGCGTCGGGAAGGAATCCCTGATGATAAAAGAATCCTCCGTCCTCGCTCTGCAATACGGCCATGCGCATCAGCTGAGGCACACTGTCAAGAGGAAGGAAATGATTCCACGACGGCCCCACCGGAAAAGTACGTACAGGCATTTCATTCTCGTAAGCCGTATACTCAAACTCTTCAGACATCTTACCAAGATTGGTTGTTCCGTAACCCAGTATCTGGAAATGCTGCGGACGCAGGTCGGAATAAAACTTCAGGCTGTCAGGACGAGCCAAATCGGCATCCAGTTCGAAATCGTATGCCAATTCTCCTTCCACACGAATCCCTTCCAGGTTCTCGAAAAGTCCATGCGGAAGGGAGTTGAAAAGCTCCTTAGCCGGAAACAGGGGTTGATGTATGGAAGCCATAAGGTGGCTGGGCGGTTCTACCCGCAGGTAGGGATGAAACTGCAAGTCATTGAAACGTATCGTACTGCAACTGTCCAGTTCCAGGGCATGCGGTTCCACATTCAACTGAAAATCCAGCTTCCCATGATTCAGGTTAATACGCTCCGGCGACAAGCGATGATGGAAGACTTTCAGTCCGTCTACCTCCGTCTGACCAAGCAACACCATTTTCTCATCTTCCTCCTGCTGCGTGAAACTTAACCACAACCGTTCGAAGGCCACTTCCGCTCCCAAACGGCGGCGAATGTAAGGCACAGTCAGTTCAGGTGCCTGAATGCAGACCGACACACGGCGCTCACCGGAATTGATTTCTCCCTCCGTTTCCCAATGCTGTGTATGTCCTTCTTCTACAAAAGTAAGCTGGCTACGGAACCGGTGATTCTCAATATTGAATTCCGGTACATACAGGCTGACGGAATCGCTGTCCTTCCGTTCGCGCACATGCAGACGGGTGAGACGCCCCTCAGAAGGCAACAAACGGAACACTCCATTCAGCAAGGTTTGCACACGCTTGTCATATCCCGCCTTTTTCGGGAGCCCGTTCCGTTTCTTTTTCACCATTCGATCTGCTTCGGAACAAGAAATCATAATTAGCCTGCTGGTTCTCTTTAACAAAATCCACCGTCAATCCGTCCAACGCCACATCCATCACCTCCACATTTCCTTTCAGCAATTGCCAGAAGCCTAAATTAAACGTGGCCGACCGAAGTGTCAATAATGTATCCCTCTCCTCGGGAACAACTGACAGCCCGTTCAGGAAAAGACATCCGGTTCCCTCAAAGCGCAACTCATCGTAATGCACTTCCAGTCCGTACCGCTCCTCCACTTGAGTAATCTTTCTTTCTGCCATCCGGTTCAAGATACGGTTACGGAAAATCCATAGTCCACCGGCCAGTAACAGCAATAACAGCAGCAAGCCTGCACCTGTATAAATCAATATTCGTTTCATAACGTCCTTATTCCATGCTGCAAAGGTAAAAATATTCAGCTAAAATATCATAGATTTTTCGCCCGCATAGTCCACAAATTCGCACAAATAGTTTCAAAATCACAACAATCACAAACAATTTGAACTTATTTGAATTTGTTTTGAAACAAAAATACAATTACTTTTGAGAAAAATGAAAAACAACAAAAAACGTTTGCAAGTTGGAAATAAAAAAATCAAAAAGCGAACACATTCCTTTCTACAAGGAATATTCCCTGCGTTCGCATATTTTTATCACTCGCATCAGGGGAATAGGCGTATAAAATGAAAAACACTATGAAACAACTTCTCAAACTATTCAGTATTGTATTTTTGTGCCATGGCTCTGTATGCCTGCGGAAGTGACGATGAACCAGGCAAAAGCGCATTGCAAGACCAGTTTATTGATGTAGACAACAGTGAATACACAGAAGGAAGTATGCCTGTAGGAGACACTCCCATGCTTCAAACTGCTACTTTTGATAAAGCAGCTCTTCCTGGAGGAACATCCTATCTTACATTAAATTCCTATGAAGAATTAGACTATGTAAATATCGGTGTAGAAGGAGAATCCGGATACCTTAAAGTAAAGTTAGATGCACCAGCAAACGTACAAGGACGTGCCACCACAAATAATGGAATCTACACCTATACTGTGCTTGTATTATTAAGCCAGAATCTGAATAGCAGCTTCACGCTTGTATTTACCACAGTAAACAAACAAGGTGAAGTTTCCTCTCAATTTACAAGTGAAACCAACTACATAGAAGCCGGTACAGGCGATTTACAAGTCAACCTGCGTTTCAGTAATGAAAAAGACGTGGATTTGTATGTCGTAGAACCCAACGGAAATGTCATTTATTACGGTCAGCCTTTCCCCTATTATTCAAAAGAATACGAAATTATCAATGACTGGCTGGAAAGTGATGATTATGAAAATGAACCAGATGTTGAATGGGGAAAAATCGGATTGGATATTGACTCCAATGCAGGCTGCGACATTGACTGGAAAAACAGTGAAAACATTTTCTTCAAAACAGATTGCATGCAAAAAGGAACATATCAGGTATGGGTAAATATGTTTGCAAACTGTGACCCCTCTATTGCCACAAACTATACCGTCAGAGTTACTTACAAAGGTATAGCAGTTACTCCTAAATCAGGAAGTAACCCGACATCTGGAGTATTTCCTATAGGAACGCCCGACAACGAAATTGACGATGAACTGATAGGAGCTACCAAAATAATGGAATTCACCATCAATGAAGGTATCGAACCGGGAAGAAGTGCGGCAGTAACAGCCAAGAAACATTTGATAAAAAAGAATTCAACATGCTATTTGCGAACTAACACTTTGCCTTTTATAAAGGACAACCTATAGATCTCTCTTTACTAATTTCATTCCGTACGTTCCGGTGACAAATTCTTCACTCAATACAGGTCGCCGGAGCAGTACGGAATGTTTTTATCTACAAGAATCGGGTACTGTTTCATGGATATTCCAAAAGAAATCGTATCTTTACACCATAATCATTTTTTATTAACTAAAAACTTTAGAATTATGGCTAGTAGAAGATCATTGAAAAAACAGTCAATTATATTACAGAACTGGCAGCAGGACTCTGTCTGGTGGAATCAGCAAACGCAAATGCAGAAAAACGGGAAGCTTACAGCGAAGTATTCCTGCAGATTATCAACCTGCGTAATGACATCATCAGCCGCATCAGCCACACAAGAGCCAGGGCAGCGTGAAACTGTTCTACAAAAAACTGAGAGCGGACTTCAATGCTGAAGTAGACAACGTGTTCAAGAAACTGGAAGAACTGTCGAAATAACACACATGAAACAAGCTATCTGCCGGTTTATCTACCACAAACTGCTGGGCTGGAAAGCAGAAGTAAATGTACCCGATTTTAAAAAGTGCATCATCTGTGCGGCTCCGCATACCACCAACTTGGGACTTGTTTATCGGAAAATTGTTTATCACAGCCATAGGGCGTGAATCGGGTTTTCTGATGAAAAAGGAATGGTTCTTCTTCCCCGTTGGGAATCATATTCCGAAAAATGGGAGGTATCCCCGTACACCGCGACAAGCTACTTCTATGGTAGACCAACTGGTGCAACGCATTGAAAAAAGTGACACATTCCATCTGGCCATTACACCGGAAGGAACACGTTCGGCTAATCCCGACTGGAAAAAGGGATTCTATTACATTGCCTTG
>ENA-OQAL01000026-OQAL01000026.1-human-gut-metagenome-genome-assembly--contig:-NODE-26-length-35696-cov-3.513734_pt1 | contig 35696 bp, 32 predicted proteins | sample MGYA00242491_ERZ504519 | MGnify/ENA primary metagenome ERZ504519 (study PRJEB26092, sample SAMD00036260) | human gut metagenome | host: Homo sapiens | study: EMG produced TPA metagenomics assembly of... | reverse complement strand
CATTTCTTCATGCTTAACCATTCGTTTTTGACAACATTTCAATGACCTCTTTAGTGTTTCCGAACCAGCTTTTGCCGGTTCTATTGTTTAACTTTTAATTTTTCGGTAAAAATTTACCGAAGTATTGTAGGAGTATACTTTTGTATACAGAAAAACAAACTATAAAAAATGAAAGACACTTCAACACATATTACGGTTCAGTTTCTGACTGAAGTTTATGTAACTTATCGACCATTAGTTCTCCGTTATATTACTGGTAAATTGAACGGTTGCCCGGAAGCAGAAGATTTGGTTCAAGATGCCTTTTTACGTTTATTGGAATACCGTTCTATGCTTAGACCTGAAACTGTTCGTTCTTTTTTTATATACTATAGTCCGCAATCTGGTAACGGATTATCTTCGCCGGCATTATAAGAAACAGGAGGTAATGGCTTGTATGCAGGAGAGACTTTCTGTTTCAGTTGTAGATACGGAAAGCCAGATAATAGTAAAGGATATTTGCCGTCAAGAGTTATTTGTGCTTCAACAGCTACCTTTTAAAACTCGAGCCGTTTATTATAAATCGCGCTTTGATGAAAAGTCTGCATTGGAAATAGCGATTGATTTGGATATCCCTAAGCGTACTGTTGAAGGGTATTTATTAAAAGGACGTAAAGTTGTACGAGAATATATTAAACAATGTATTTAGGTTAATTTAAATTTAATTGTATGAAGAATGAGTTTTTTAGTGTAAACAAACTGCATGCATTACCGATTGCTATGGTTTGTTTGTCTTGTGTGCTTGCATCATGCAAGGATGAAGCGGAAGGACGTATTACAATAGATGATACACCTCCCCAGCAAGTGACGAATGTGAAATATTCTTCAGGTCCGGGGGAAGTTTATTTATCGTGGGTAAATCCGGACACGCTGAGTAATCCTAGTTTTATGTACACAAAGGTTGAATATCTGGATGAAAAAGGGGTTATGCAGTACCATTTGATTTCTAAGGACAGAGCTGTCGATAACGTCGTAGAAGATACAATTCGGGGATTTGCTACAATGGATGCAAAAACATTTTCATTGTATACTTGTACGGTAAGAGGTTATCATGGAGAAGCTGTAGAAGTTTCTGTTTCACCTAATGCTCCGGCTTTCCAGGAACTTGTGCAGACTGTTCGATTGACTCCTGATTTAGGCGGTATTGTGGTTAGTTGGAATAATGCATACAATGTGCCTGTAAATATTGTACTTGATTATTATGCTGTGGCAGATAATAGTAAATCAGGAAAGACTATTGTAAATGTGAAAGGAAAGGGAGAGGGTAGTCAGTTTGTAGCTCTGTCCTATGGTAATAATATGGTGCTGTCAGGAGAAGAATGTGTGGTGAATGTAATTGGGCAGGATGAAGCTGAGAACAGTTCTGAACCTGTAGAGTTCAATATAACACCAAAGGCTGTGGTTAAATTGGATCGCAGCGAATGGACTTTCCCTGGATATGTAGATAATTCAAATGATCCTACCATCGGATATAGTTCTCAGGAGACAATTGGTGAAGGAGGAGGTGTATCACCTTATGGACGTGTTATTGCAATGTTAGATGGTGATTTATCAACTTTCTGGCATGCCTCATGGAAACTACTTATAAATATCCACATTGGTTTTATTGTAGATATGGGGAAAGATATTATGGTAAGTAGTGTAGAAATTACTAGAAGACAGAGTAATAACAAAGGACAGATAGGACAGCATTTTTATACTTGTGCTTCGGCTGATGCTACAGATCCTTCAAATCCAGATAATTGGAATTGGACTGATCAGGGAAGTTATTCATTCGATATTAATTCGGATGCTCCTCAGACTTTCCGTTTGTCACAGAACCCTGTATGCCGATATATTAAAGTTTATTTTGGAGAAGAACATAAAGGGGCAGGAGATCAAGCTATGGTTTCTGAATTTAATGTATATGGTGCAGAATAATATAAAGTTAAGTGTTACATTATGAGAAAAGAAAATATATTTGTCACAGCATTCTGTTTATCGTTATTGGTCTCTGTTCCAGAAACGATGTTAGCTGTAGAAAGTGTACAGACCGTGTTACAGCAAGGCAGAACAATTAGTGGAAAGGTGACTGACCAGAATGGAGAACCTATTATTGGGGCAAACGTTGTTGTAAAAGGGACTTCAAATGGAGTAATCACTGATGTAGATGGTAATTTTGAATTGCGAAATGCCTCAGGAAAATTGGTCGTTTTCTTATATTGGTTACCAAACTCAGGAAGTTTCCATTTCAGGGAAAAGTAATTTGTTAATACGGTTGTCTGAGGACTCTGAAGTATTGGATGAAGTCGTGGTAACAGGATATGGAGTACAAAAAAAGGCTTCTCTTACAAGTGCTATTTCTCAAATTAAGGGAGAAGAGGCTTTCAAGAACAAAGGTATTGCGAATGCCACAGTAGCCTTGCAAGGTGAGATTCCGGGACTGACCATCACGCGTTCTTCAACCCGCCCGGGTAGCGAAGGTGCAGCCATGAAAATTCGTGGAGATATTTCGGTGAACGGAAATTCTTCTCCGTTGATTATTATTGACGGAATCTACGGTTCGTTGGATGAACTGAATGCGATGGATGCCAGTGATATTGAGAATATCTCTGTATTGAAGGATGCGTCGGCGGCCATTTATGGAGCCCGCTCAGCTTCCGGTGTGGTATTGGTAACTACTAAACGTGGAAAGAAGGGTAAAGCGCAGATTACATACAATGGTTCTATCAGCCGTACAATAGATGGTATTCAGCCGCCTATTACTACAAATGCAGAGTGGCTTGATATGTTTTTTGAGGCGCAGTATAATGATGCACGTGCCGTCAGACCTAACCTGACTGATCCACGAGATATTTATCAGAACATGGATTGGTGGATATTTAAATCTTTTGGTGGGCCGACATTGGATGAATCTGATATTGATCCGGAAACGGGAGCTCCTACTATTTATAGAGGGTATAAATTGTTTAATGCGCTTCGTTCCGGTCAAATTCTGACATTGCGTAACGGTACTAAAGTGGAGCGTTGGGATCCGAATACATATATGCAGGACTATCTGTACGGACAGGCCACTTCCCATAAACATAACATCAGCATTTCGGGGGCTGATGACAAGTTCAGCTACCGGGCCTCTTTGGGCTATGCGGAGAACAATTCTCAGTTGAAGGTGGCCGAAGATGGGGAGAAGAAATACAGTGCCCGCTTGAATGCCGATTATCAGGCATTGGACTTCCTGAAGTTTGAAACCAATATGGCGTATGAAAAGCGGGATATTGTCAATCCGTCGACCGATGTGGGGGCAGGTTATTTTGACCCATGGTTTTGGCCAATCTGGAATGAGAACGGAGACGTATATGATACGTTCAGTGGAAGCCGTAACCCAGTGGGAGGCTTGACGCAGGGAGGACAGAATAAGAACTCCTTAACTACTTTCCGAGGGGGACTCAAGGCTACGCTGGATTTTTCCAAATGGGGACTGGAAGGGCTTACCTTGTCGGGTACCGGAAACTACAAACTGGTGCGGCGTGATCAGCAGAAAGTGTATAATAAGGTACAGTATTATGATTGGGTAGGTACGAAAACCGGGAATAAGCAAGGACCGGGTTCACTGGAAGAAATCATGGAGAAATGGGAAAACATCACGCTGGGGGGCTTTATTAATTATGACAGAATATTCAAGGAAAAACACAGTGTGTCTGCTATGTTGGGTATGACGGCAGAGCAGGAAACCTCCAAGAAAGTAGGTGCCAAGCGTAATCAGGGGCCAATGTATCCGGGGTCGGATTTGACAGACTTGGATGTGTGGGTAAGTGGAGACAACAACGGCGCTTATGGAGGGCAGAGTTCATGGGGATTTGTATCTTACTTGGGAAGAGTGAATTACGTATACGACGACAAATATTCTATTGAATTGTTAGGACGTCGTGACGGTTCCTCCAAATTGTCCAAGGAACAGCGCTGGAAGAACTTTTATTCAGTGTCTGGGTTCTGGAGAATCTCTTCCGAAGAGTTTATGAAAGATTTTACCTGGTTGAGCGATTTGAAAGTGCGCTATAACTATGGTAAGACCGGTAGCGTAACAGGTATCGACAACTATGAACGCTATGCGTTGATAAAAACCGGGGGAACTATTTTCGGTGTGAACCCAACATCGCATACTTCTTTGTGGATAGACGGTATTCGTTCAGACCAACGTACTTGGGAAACGATTAATAGTCATGATGTGGGAGTAGATTTCGCTTTCTTGAATAATCGTTTGCGTGGTTCATTTGATTATTTTATCAAAAGAAACAATGGCATGTTTATCAACGTGGAATATCCTTCTATTCTGGGGGCTGGTGCACCTAAAACAAATAATGGTAAATTTGAGGCTAAAGGTTGGGAAATAGCTTTAAACTGGAATGATAAGATAGGTCAGGTTACTTATAATCTAGGAGCTTCACTTTCCGATGCATGGTCTAAAGTGCTAGAACTGGAAAATAATGAAAATGTGCCTAATCCGGGTAAAAACTCTAACCGTTTGATTGGAAAGCCAAGAGATGCGCTGTATGTATACCAAACTGATGGAATTTTCCAAACTCAAGAGGAAGTAGATGCTTATTATGAAATGTATTATTGGAATGCATCTCATACAGGTCCGAAACCTAATAATATTATTCCGGCTCCTCAGGAAGCTTCTGCGGAAACCCTGCGTCCCGGAGCCAGAAAGGTGGTTGACTTGAATGGAGACGGATCCATTACTACAGCTGACCTTTACTATGCCGGAGACATGGCTCCTCGTTTGACTTTTGGTATTAAGGCTGGTCTGGAGTGGAAAGGCATTGATGTGGCCGCATTTTTCCAGGGAGTAGGGAAGCAGACAATTTTGAGAAGTGGTTATCTGGCCGCTCCGTGGACGACTAATTATGTATTGCAGAATAGTACGTTCATGGGCAAGATGTGGACACCTGAAAATCCGGATGCGGAATATACCATGCTTCACGTAACCAGAATTTTAATAAATGGAACTATAATGAAAAAGATGTGCAGGTTCAGAATAACCGCTACATTCGTTTGAAGTCTTTGGTGATAGGTTATACCATACCTAAAAAAGACAGCTAAAGCTGGAATTAGTAACCTCCGTGTCTATTTTTCAGGAGATGATTTATGGGAGTGGACAAAAGTAAAAGATGGATATGACCCAGAATATGGAGAAAACTCTAATAATACGTTTCCTTTCAGTCGTTTGCTGACTTTTGGTGTAGATGTAACTTTTTAATTATAAAATAAGAATATCAATATGAAAACAATATTTAGAATATCTCTGATTGTTTCGGCATTGGCTTTACCATTGTGTTCTTGTAGTGATTTCTTGGAGAAAGAACCACTCTCACAGGGGACAGAGGCTATTGTATTTAAGACTCCGGAACATTTTGAACAAGCTGCTAATGCTTTATATAATATGAATGGATGGAGGAACTTGAATGGAAAAGGCTTTGAAGGAAGTGCAGTGGACCAGAATACTGATATCAACGGACTAACTAGTAATGGTGGTGGAACTGTGCAGGAAAGTGATTGGCATTGGGATAAACCTTATTCTCATATTCGTACTTGTAATATATTATTAGCAAAAGCAAATGAATATGATGGTAATCAGGAAGATATTGCTCAGTCTGTAGGTACTGCTTATTTCTTTCGTGCATGGCAACATTTTTTTATTTGTTGCAATATTTTTGGTGGAATTCCTATTGTTGATCATGTACTGGATGTGAGTGATCCGGTTTTGTTTGGTGTCCGTAACAGCCGTTATGAAGTTATTGATTTTATTGCATCAGATTTGCGGTTAGCTATTCCTTTGCTCCCAAAAGAAAAAGATATTCCAGAAAGTGATAAAGGCAAGGTTAGTAAAGAAGCGGCGAAAGCATTCTTGGCTCGTGTATTGCTTTATGAAGGAACTTGGGAGAAATATGTACCATCAATAAATTATGATTTGGATGGAGATGGAAAAAATGATGGAGCAGGTTCTGTAAAGCCGGACAATTATCCTTCAATAACAGATATGCTTACAGAAGCAAAACAGATGGCAAAGGAAGTTATTGAGGAAGCACAGACAGGAACTTTTGCATTATGGGAAGAGTGTGATACCTTAAGTTACTATTATTTATTTAATATAGATGACAAAGGAGGCAATATATCTAATTTCAGAAATGCAGGAAAAAGCTCTAATAAAGAGTTTATATTCTATAAGAAATATGATTATGATTTAGCTCGTGGCGGTATAAATCTGGTTCACTCGGTTTTAAATGGATATGTGACCAATATGAGTGCACAGTTTGGGGAATCTTTCCTTTGTCGTAACGGACTTCCCATTCGTATTAGTTATACAGGGAATATAGCAGATGCACAAGATAATCCTCAATTCTTAGGATATAAGACTTTTGTGGGTGAATTTCGAAATCGTGATTATCGTTTTTATTGGTTGTTGTAATTCCATTCCAGATCGTATATCATATGCGGCTCAAGATCCAGGACGTGAGCGCGTGGATGCCATTTTACCTTACCCTACTCCTGTTTTCCCAAAAATAATGAGATTTTTGACTCAACCGATCCTGTATACAGTAGCGCTTGTGCTGTATTTCATCCGACTATCAGAAACAATAGTACGATGGGAACATATAGTAGTCGTAAGTTCTTGATAGAAGGTGCTAATCGACCTGTAAATACAGAATCTGCAGATTTCCCGTTAATCCGTTTGGCTGAAGTTTATTTGATTTATGCGGAAGCTACTTGTGAACTGAATAATGGAGAGATTTCGGATGAGGACTTGAATTTTTCCATCAATCATACTCGTGCCCGTGCAGGAGTGGCTCCGCTGACGAATGCTTTGATAGAGAATGTATGGGATGCAGGTTATTGGGATCATGCACAGGGAAAGACCGTTTGTAAGAAGATGAACATGCTGGATGAAATCCGTCGCGAACGTGCGTGTGACTTTTTGGAGAAGGTTTCCGTATGGATGATTTGAACGTTGGGGAATCGCACATATCAACCTGACTGGGCAGAAGCTTGGCCGTCATGTATTAGGTACTGCCTATGAGACAGAAAAGGCAAATGATGCTGCTTATTTTGGAGAGCCTTGTTATTATCCAGAGAAGTACCCACTATTGTATGGAGTATATGAAGGATCTGGTAATACTGATCCTGACTATGGACGTTCGATAGCCAACGCTTGCTGGTAATTTGCGTTTTTTTCTCAAAAGGATTATTTTTGAATCCTATTCCATTACAGCAAATTCGTCTGAATCCTAATCTTGCGCAGAATCCAGGCTGGGAATGATGTGGAACTATTTTTTAATGTAAAATGAGATTATGAAAAATATAGGATTTATCTTGATGATATGTATGATGACTCTTGTACAAGTGTCATGTGATAATGAAGACCCTAGACAGATGTCGGTGACTTCAGATATGTTTCTTCAAATAACTAACCGAAAGGTAAAAGTTTCAAATGACGGAAAATATTATATTCTAACAGAATGTATAAATGAAACAACTAAGGCTTTTCAGGTGCAAAATATTTTTATTGTGGATTTGGAAGAAGATGCAGCTAAAGTTGCTGAGTTGAATGTAGAATATGTGCTTGTAGGTGGGGTAGGACAGAAAACGGATTACCGGCCGGCTAACGGGGAAAACGGTGATGCCTATTATATGTTGAAAATAACAGAACTGAAATCGGCTGACTGATTTTTTTGTCGGATACAGTGTGGCGGCTGCTTCCTTTTGTAGGGGAAGCAGCGTTTTTTTTTTTGTTATATAGCAGTCGGATGTGACATTTTTTGTTGAGATTTGTTACTTTTCGTTTTTATTAGTTTGTGTGAATTCTCCTACCTTTGCAACATTATATAAATGTATCTTTGTTAAAATTGGATGACTATGAAACAATGGATAATGATGGTAGGAGGGTTTCTTTCGTGGATACCTGCTTCTCTTTTTTCTCAGACTTTATGGGTCACTTCTTTGGACAGCATTGATTTGGACAAATCTGTGGCAGACTTGAAAGATTGTTATGCGGTGGAGTTTTTATTGGAGGCACCGGCGGCGGAGGAACTACCGGTGGATATTTATCTGTCGGACATCTGGAAACGAGATTTGCGGGAGTTGCAATTGGAAGAGCCTTCCCATGTGCGCAAGGTTTGTCTGACCGCCCGTTCTTTGGGCAAAAAGCGGCAGGTGCTGACGGTGCCGATAAAAGCTTTTGACACACCGATGGCCTCGGAGGGGGTACTTCGCCGGATACGTTCAATCTCATTGGACGTAAAAGGTGAAAAGCAGAAAGAAGCACGTCTGTTATCGGCCCGCATATTGGAGGGTAACAGTGTGCATGCGCACGCTTCACGAGCTTCTTTGGCAGCGGAACCTGGAGAAACGGTGGTTTATCCGGTGACGGTGAAAAACCTGGAGACGCGTCCGCAGACGATTCATTTCTCGATTAAGCGGTATGGGTGGGAAGCGTTTACGGCTGAACTGTCCGACAATGAAGTGTATCTGCGACCGGGGGAGATGGCATACCCTGAGACTGAAAGTAACGGTGCCGGAAGGAGTTCCGGCCGGAGGCCGTGAAACCCAGAATTTATATATACTTCCTTCTGCAAACCCGTCTGCCGCCCGGACACTTTCTTTCACAACGCTTCGCCGGATGCCCTATCCTTTCTCTCTTCATACCGCAGAAGGATGGGAGGAGGTCAGGAGGAAAGCCGAAAAGTATAAATGGGCAGCCGAGCGCAAAGATCGTTATCTGGCAGACGCAGAACGTTGGGTCGTACCGGAACTTCCTGATAGTGCAGTGAACGGAGACGGGGAACGATATCTGTTTCGTACGGAAATTGAGAATGCTTTGATGAGCAGTGCGATAGCCTGGCAACTTTCACGTGAGAACGGTATGCTCAGAAGGTAAAAGATTTTTTATTGAAAGTGTCGGACTATAAAAAAGGATTCCCGGTGACACGGAAAGTGTGTCATCAGGCATCTGTGCAGGAGGGGGGCATGTTTCAGCATCTGGCACAGGCATATGATTTAATCGGAGATTCCGGTTTATTGACAGAGAGTGACCGGAAGCAGATAGAGTATACTTTCCGCCTGTATATTGTGCAGGAACTTCGCTATAAGCAGCCCGGCGGTGCCAATTGGGCCGTTTCGCAACTGACCGGCGCTTTTTTTTTGTGCGTTGGTGATTCAGGATTTTGCTTTGGTGGATGAGGTTTTGTATGCTCCATCGGGATTGATAGACAAATTTCGTACTTATACCATGCCAGACGGCTGGTGGTATGAATGTACGGTAAGTTATAATCTTTGGGTGGCAAGCGAATACATTCAGGTGGCTCTGGCTCTTGAGCCTTTCGGCTATTCTTTGCTGGCTGAAAAGTTTCCGGTGGACTATAACTTGACACCGGAATACGACAAGACATGGGAAAATGAGCGGGAAGACCGTCGGCTTTTGCATCATGGACACAGCTTCCGTATTCAGGGAGGCATTCATCAGCCTTACGTGACCATCAAGATGATGGTGGATGCCTTGCTTCCGTTCCTGGATTACCGCGGGTGGATGTTCGGGGTGAATGACGCCACAGAGCGGGAAGTAGGAGGGGGAAGTTTTGAACTGGCCTACTATGCGTTCAGAGATTCCCGGTATGCGGAGTTTATTCGTCGCACTCCTCAGCGGAGCGATTTGATTTATGGCGTGCCGGACTTGCCGGAAGGAAATCAGGAGACTGTGAAGGGAGCCTATGCCGATAATGCCGGAGTGTTGATGTTGAGGTCGGGACAGAAAGAGCCCCGGGAACGGATTCAGGCGGTGCTGAGATATGGCACGCACGGTGGTTATCACGGACATTTTGACCATACGGGCTTGCTCTCATTGATGCGGTATGGGCGCAGCTTTTATAATCCGGAAATGGTGTGGTACAGTTATGCCCCTTATATGTATAATTTTTATGTGCAGACAAGCCTCTCGAAAAATATGGTGATAGTGGATTTGAAGCAGCAGGAAGCGGAAGAAAGTCACCGTTGTTTTTTCATACGGGAGAAATGTTTCAGGCGGGAGGCGTTGAGACGGAGGCCGCATGGAGTTATCCGGCTTATGGAGGATTGCGTAGCAGCATGAAAGGTCCCCGGTCGTTCAAGGAAAAGACAGAGCGTGAAGCCCGTTACTTCCCGGATGCGAAGAATCCTCCAGCCTTTGGTGTGTTGAGCGGATTTACCGAACCGATATTCCAGCGTCGTTTGATGCTGGTGACCGATGAGTATGTGGTACTGGCGGATTATGACAAAAGTGTGGACAGTGTTCCTCACCGCTTTGATTTGTTGTTTCAGATAAAAGGCTTGAGAGGGATTGCCGCTAAAGGTAAAAAGAGAAAGGGCATACCGCCTGGTTGAGTACCGATTCGTTGAGTGCCGCTCCTTTGGTGACGGATGTGAATCATTATCAGGTAGAAGGTACGATGAAAGCTTCCTTTCTGACCCGCTTTGGAAAAGACGCAGACAATCGGGGAACACGAATCTTCGGCGAACCGGGTGATTTGTATCTGGATATATATAATGCCTATCCCTGTTATTCGCGCCGCATATTTGAAGGCCGTGCGCCGGAAGAGCATGGCACCCAGCGTATGCTTACTTATCAGGTGAGAGGAGATGGAAAGACATTAGCGGAAGGAAAGTTCGGTTCCTGGATTTTAGGCGACGGAAAGGTGGATGTGGATATTGCGGGAGTCAGGAATTTAACTTTGTCCACTTCGATTAAAAGCCGCTCCAAGGGTGTTTATACTTTGTTTTGGGGAGAGGCCGTGCTTTTGTTGGAGGACGGAAGGGAAATTCCGCTTTCCCGGCTTGCCTGCCGGAAAGAAAACGTAATGGAAAATTCTTTTGGCTGCGGCAAGGATTACCTTGGAGGACGTATCAATATAAACGGTGAAAACTATGCGTGGGGACTTCCTGCAGACCCTCTGCATACAGATGCGGAAGCGGCTTACACGTTTGATCTTACCGGACTGCATGCGGTTCGTTTACGGACTGTGGTCGGTGGAGACTATCCGTTAGGTGATGAGACAGAAAGAAGGAAAACATTGGGAGTGACTGCTTATGGTCCGTCCGCTCGTTTTTTGACCGTGGTGGAACCTTATGAGTCGGAGGGTAAAATAGCATCTGTAGAGGCGACTTCTGCGGATTCCTTGATAGTCCGTTTAAAAGATGGCAGGGAACATCGGTTCTTTTTCTCCGGAATGGATGCGGAGAAAGACAAATTATCTGTGATTATGCAGGAATGGGTAAACGGGAAATTGGTGAAGAAAGAAAAGGCTAAATAAGGATGTTACGACTCTCCCATTAAACACTCCTCCCTGAAAGAACTGAGATTTAAATAAAAGAGGCGTGGGAGGGTACGATGCGGCGTACAATTTTTGTTTCGGTGTACACTCTCGCGCATTTCGGCGTGCCGGAGAAAACTCTTCGGCGTGCGGAAAAAGATCTTAGGTGGTATTGGGGAACCGTCAGCATTCTGATATCGAACGTCTCAGGGGAGCACTTTGACGTTTTACGTTAAAACGCAAAGGCGTTTTTGGAGCATGTGTGACAAGTCTTTTGCGGCAGAACCGGCGGCTTGAAGGCAACGGAACGGCCAGGTGGTAAAATCGTTGTCAAAGCGGACGATTTAACCACCTGGCTTCTTCTTTTTCTATATAGAGAAAAATTTTTTTTCGTCCTTCATCCTTCACTTTTTGGGAAACTTTCATTGAAAACAAGCCGATTACAGTGAAGGTTGATAGGTGAAGCAGGAATACAGCCGAAAGAAGAATCATTCCAATTTATTGTGTCACAGGTTATTGTGATGAAGGTAAGAAACGGATAAAATACTAGAACGTGAAAAAATGCTTTTGTTACTTCATTTCTGTTTTTTGTTACTTTTATGGTTCCAATTATAACTGGCGCTGTTTAAATTTGGCTTATTGAAAATTGTAAATTTGAATACCATGAGAAAATTGTTTTGTTTATTGTTTGCTTTATTCTCTTTGGGGTAGGGATAAAGGCGCAACGTTTCCCTCAAGCTGTTTTGCCCGGAGACTATCCGGATCCTTCCATCCTGCGTGACGGAAAGGACTATTACATGACGCATTCTCCTTTTTATTATGCACCTGGCTTTCTTATCTGGCATTCCACGGATTTGATGCGCTGGGAACCGGTTTGCCGGGCGTTACCAGAATATGAAGGCTCTGCCATGGCTCCGGATTTGTTGAAATACCAGGGACGTTATTACATTTATTATCCTACTTCTACGGGTGAGAACTACGTGATTTATGCCGATGACATCCGCGGGCCGTGGAGCAGACCGGTAAAGCTGGATGTGAGAGGTATTGACCCCGGCCATGTGGTGGGAGAAGACGGGAAGCGTTATTTGTTTACCAACAATGGCTGGATTACTCCTTTGAGTGATGACGGACTGAAAGTTACCGGAAAGAGCCGGAAGGTGTACGACGGTTGGAAGTATCCGGCTAACTGGGTTACAGAAGGGAAGGATATGTACCTGGAATCTCCCAAACTACTTTATAAAGACGGATATTATTACATGATGTCGGCCGAAGGAGGAACTGCCGGACCGGCTACCAGCCACATGTGTGTGGTGGCACGTTCCAAATCGGTGTTCGGTCCGTGGGAAACTCACCTTATAATCCCGTTGTGCATACTTACAGTGCCAGTGAAAACTGGTGGTCAAAAGGCCATGGAACCCTGATAGATGACGTGAACGGTAACTGGTGGGTGGTATATCATGCTTACGCCAACGGCTACCATACGTTGGGACGTTCTACTTTGATTGAACCGATAGAATGGACCAGCGACGGATGGTGCCGTACCAAACAGGACGCTGTCTGGTTAAGTGAAAACAGACAACCGGAATGGAAGATGGAACTGTCGGATGATTTCAGTAAACCGGAATTGGGCCTTCAGTGGACGTTTTGGAAGGAATATGCGCCCAAAGCTTTGACATTTACGGAGGGAGAAATGCAGGTGAAGGCCAAGGGACGCACTCCGGCAGACGGTCGTCTGCTGTTGGTCACAGCTATGGACAAATGTTATGAAACGGAAGTCGAAGTAAGATTGGGAAATGGAAATATCGGAGGTCTGTTGTTGTACTACAATGAAGAAGCCTACGCGGGAGTGACATCCGATGGAAAGAATTTCACGGTGTACCGGGGAGAAGAAAAGCCTTTGACGGTAGCCAATAAAAATCGGTAAAAACTTCCGGGTGAAACTGCTGAATCAGGGGAACCGCCTGAAAATGTCGGTCAGTGCAGATGGAAAGTCCTGGGAGGTGCTTGTCCAGAATGTGGATGTTGCTCGTCTGAACCACAATGTGTATAAAGGATTTTACGCTCTTCGTCCGGCCTTGTTTGCTGCTGGAAAAGGAAAAACAGGTTTCCGCAATTTCCATTACCGCAATGCTATTCCCGAAGAAAAAAGACAATGGGAGCCTATCTGATGGTTTTTCATCGGGATGAGACACACGGTTTGTATATGGCCGTGAGTCGTGACGGTTATACCTTTACGGCAGTCAATGAAGGAGAGCCTGTGCTGGCTGGTGACACGATAGCCCAGCAGCGAGGTATCCGTGACCCTCATATTTTCCGTGGACCGGATGGTGCCTTTTATTTAGCTATGACCGATTTGCATGTGTTCGGTTTGCGCGACGGTTATCGCAAGACGGAGTGGGAGCGCGGACCGGAATACGGCTGGGGAAATAACCGGGGACTTGTATTGATGAAATCCTGGGATTTGATTCACTGGAACCGGGCAAATATCCGTTTCGACAAGCTTTCAGCCGGATTGGGCGAAATTGGCTGTGTATGGGCACCCGAAGTGGCATACGATGACAAGAAAGGCAAGCTGATGATTTATTACACCATGCGTTTCAAGAGCGAGGCCAACAAATTGTACTATGTGTATGTAAACGATGATTTCAATAAGATAGAAAGCACGCCACAGATTTTGTTTGAGTATCCGATGGACGGCGTATCTGCTATTGATGGAGACATTACCAAGATAGGAGATAAATATCATTTATTCTATGTGGCGCACGACGGTGTGGGTGGTATCAAGCAGGCGGTATCCGACCGGATGAACGGTGGCTATGTGTACGATGCCCGCTGGTATGACTTTGAACCCAAGCGTGCGAAGCACCCAACGTATGGAAAAGGATTGGAGAGAACAAGTGGGTGCTGATGTATGACATTTTCAGCATCACTCCTCATAACTTCGGTTTGCGGAAACCTCCGATTTTGTACATTTCAAGAACCTGGGCCACTTCAATGAAGGAGTCATGAAAACCACCAACTATACTTCGCCCAAGCACGGAGCGGTGATTCATCTGACAAAAGAGGAAGCAGACAATCTGGAGGAATACTGGAAAACGCATCAGCGGAAGTATGCTCGTGAAACATTCCTTCGCCAGCAAGGCCAACACACCGATAAATGAGAAATAATAATAGTAAAAATGTAAAGTAACAATGTAACAGGAAGCCGCAGGAATACTCTCAGAGGGTGTTCCTGCGGCTTTTTTTGTCTTTCAAGACTCTATTGTTACAAAATTTATAGTTCTTGTTACCTCCTTTTTATTCTATTTGTATATATGAGTGTATTTTTGTGTACAGAAAAACAAAAAGATATGAAAGACACTTCATCACATATTACTGTTCAGTTTTTGACGGAGACATACACGACTTACAGGCCACTGGTGTTTCGTTACATTTCTTATAAATTGAACGGTTGTTTGGAAGCAGAAGACTTGGTGCAGGATGCTTTTCTCCGTTTGCTGGAATATCGTTCCATGCTTCGTCCTGAAACTGTACGTTCTTTTTTTATATACCATTGTCCGTAACCTGGTGACCGATTACCTTCGTCGTCATTATAAAAAAACAAGAGGTAATGGCTTGCATGTGTGAAGGGCTTTCTGCATCGGTAGAAGATATGGAAAGTGCGGTAATGGCAAAAGACTTGTCTTGTCAGGAAGAAAAACGAGTCAATCTGCTTTCTCCAAAAGTGAAAGCTGTGTATAGCATGTCGCGTTTTGAGGGAAAAACTACTTTAGAAATAGCAGAAGAGTTGAGTATTCCGAAACGTACGGTAGAGGGATATCTTCTGACTGGACGTAAGGTGGTGAGGGAGTATATGCGACAGTGCATTTGATAATTGAACAATAAATAATAACACTTAATAAACTAATGTATGAAAACAAGGACATTTCTGATTGCAACTCTCTATTTATTGGCAGCATGTGCAAAAGATGAAGGTGCAGACGAGTCGAATCAACCGGGAAATGAAACTGGCGATGAGACACCGCAGGAAGCTTCTATTTCGTTTACGGCAGATATTCCGGCTTTCGTGAAAGGTGAGTCGCGTACTACAGTAGACAATAACTGGAGTGAATTGTTGAATCCGGCGGTGGCTGTAGAAATTGACGGGGTAGTGAAAGCCTATACCGTGGATGTTAAAGGAAGCCTGACTTCTGAGGATCCTTTTTTATGGGGTGACAAAAAAGAGGTCACAGTCAATGCCTGGTATCCTTATGTGGAGGGAAGTAAAATCTCAGATGAGGCACTTACGGTAATGGCCGATCAAAGTAAGTTGGAGAATTTTGTGGGAAGTGACCAGTTGGAAGTCGTTTCCGCTACGGTGACTCCTTCTTATTCGGTCTTGTCATTTTCTCATCGGGTAGCTAAACTGGTTTGTTCACTGACGGTGGAAAACGGTACGGCGGAAGGAGCTATCGTTCGGCTTTTAAACTTGAAGCAAGTGCAGGAAGGTACTTCTGTGACTGCTACTTCAGACTGGAAGGCATTGATGGTGCCACAAACTATTCCCGCAGGCAGGATTTTGTGGAAGTAACAGTTCCAAGTATGGGAAATCTTTCTTTCGTGTCTGCTCCTGTTACGGATTTCGTGTTTGAAAGAGGAAAAGTGTACTATTTGAATATTAATGTATCGAAAGAAGGAACTACAACGGTAGAAATCTCTTCTGCTGTGGCTTGGGGAAATAGTGATACGGTTTCTGTGCCAGGTAACTCTACAGATGTGAATCCTTCACCGGATGAACCGGAGTGGGGAAGCGGTGATGGCGATACGGATATGTCAGGTGAATCGTCGGAGGTGAATTCTTCATCAGATAATCCAAGTTGGGGACATAAACGAAAAGGATGATGAAGAACTTGAAGCAAATGAAAATAAAAATAATGAATCTACTGATAATTAAATTAGAAGAATAGGAGTTGGTTTTAAAGGAAAAGATTGCAGACAGGATATTTTTTGAACAATTAAGAATATAAACAAATAAATACTATGATTATGAAAGGTTATTTTATGAAATCATCAATAGCTTTGATGGTGCTTTCAGCTGCATTGGCAAGTTGTACTCAGGACGAAATTGTACAAAACGATGTACCTACTCGTCAGGCACTAAATATAAGTGTGAATACACAGGACTTTGTTTCAGAAGACGGAAGTCGTGCTACTACAGGTACAGATGCAGGGCGTACTACAGCATTCGTTGAAGGAGATGCAATGGGTGTGTATGTCATTTCCAGTGATGGGACTGTGATTTGTAACAATGAAAAATTTGTGTACAATGGTAATGCATGGAAAGCAGAAAATGAATTATACTATTGGAAAAATGCAAACTACATAGCGTATTATCCATATAATGCAGATTTGACCGCACAAAAACATTACTAAAGTAGAAGAAATCAAAACAAAAATTTGCAGAACCAGTTGATTTCTATACCCAAAATACGGCAGAAGCATACGAAAAGGCAGACTTGATGCTTGCTGAAGTTAACAGTCCTGCGGATGAAATTATTCAATTTAATTTGGCACACCAGTTCTCCATGGTGGAAATCAATGTGCCGGTACGTAGATATAAAACTACTGAAGCTCAGGGAAATTTTGAATATACCGCTCCGGTAAGTTTGACTTGGACTACAGCTTTGAAAAATTGGTGATAAAGAAGTAACTCCGTACAGCACAGGTAAAGGTTCGTTCCGTTTTATCGTTCCTTCAGGAAAGGTATCTTTTACTTTGGATGGATGTTTGATATATGATGAAGGTGTACCTGTTAACTTTGGCTCTTCTACAGAACCTCAGTCTATTGATTTGGAATCTGGTACTTGTAAAGTATATAATGTTACTTATAAAGAGGTCTCAAGTGATGTTGTTATACGTGATTTGGAAGTAGGAGATTTCTATTATACAGATGGTAGTATTTATCCTTATGGAGATTGCAGTAGTAATGATTTGACTAAACCAGTAAAAAATGGATGCATTGGCGTTATTTTTGAAGTAGGCAATGGTGTTCCTAATAATGAAAAATGGAATCATGGTTCTGTTCTCTGTTTAGTTGATGCAACGAATGGAAATGTGGCTTGGTCTACTTCAAATCAAACTTTGCCCTCTAATGTAACAGACGATACTTCAGATGAAAATAAACAGAAGGTTTTGGCACAAATGGATGGCTATTCTTTTACAATTCAATTAGCAGGATTAGTAAATAATAATGAGGCTCCCTCAGTTGTACGTAACTTTGTTACCGTTAATGATAAAAATTATGAAGCACCTCAGAGTGTAAGTACGGGCTGGTATTTGCCGAGTACCGGACAAATCACTGCTATTATGCAAAATTTGGGAGGTGTAAATACGAATACTGCTGAATCAGGATTTGATGCATTTGGTAGTAATAATCGTGGAAATAAAAATCAGGCACTAATTAATATTCCTGCAAAATGGAAAGTAATTACGGATGTTGAGAATGAAAGTTTAAGTGGTATTTGGTGTTCTGCCAATGAATATTCAACAACTCAGTGTTGGGTGATTGAATGGAAGAATAATGCGACGAGATTTTTCGGGCGTAATAAAAATAGTAATACAGGAAAGGTTCGTCCAGTTCTTTCATTCTGATATTTAGGCTTAAAGGTTAAAACAAGGGCGTTTTTTGCTCTTTATACCAAATTGAAACATATTATTTATAATTCACGTATGAAAAATAAATTTTTATTTGTTTTCACCCAAAAGAGTGCTTTATTCAGCCGTAATGGTTTCGGCTCTTTTGTGTGGAGGAAACATACAAACCCATGCGGAAGCACTTCATGCGCAGGCTGTAATGCAGACAGTGACTGTGAAGGGACAGGTCATGGACCCTACTGGAGTACCAGTTATTGGTGCCAGTGTACTCGAAAGGGAACTTCCAACGGGGTAATTACTGACATTGACGGTAATTTTTCATTGAAAGTATCTTCACCTAATGCGGTAGTGGTGATCTCTTATATAGGTTACAAAACGGTAGAATTGCCAGCTTCCAACACGAAAAAACTGGCTCAGGTTACCTTAAAAGAGGATGCAGAAGTGCTGGATGAAGTAGTGGTAGTAGGTTATGGCGTGCAGAAGAAACTACGTTGACCGGTGCCATTGACCAGGTGGACAGCAAGGTACTTGAAAGCCGTGCGGTAACTAACGTCGGTTTGGCCTTGCAGGGACAGACACCAGGTTTGACGGTCACTCGTTCTTCTTCCCGTCCGGGTAATGAAGGTTTGAACTTCCAGATTCGTGGTGCTACGTCAGTCAACGGTGGCTCTCCACTGATTGTAATCGATGGAGTTCCGGCGGTAAATGCCACCTCCTTTCAAAATATGAACTCTGATGATATTGAGACCATCAGTGTGCTGAAAGACGGTGCAGCTTCTATTTACGGAGCAAAGGCTGCAAACGGTGTCATCTTGGTAACTACCAAAAAAGGTAAGGGTAAAGTTAACGTGAATTATGATTTTAATATGCGTTTTTCTACCTTGGGTGTTACTTCTTTCTCTCCGAATATGCAGCAGTATGCCACTATGTGGCTGGAGGCCAATAAGGAAGAAACCATTAAGAACTGGTGGGGGTGGTTGAATGAGGAAAACTTGCTTAAAATGCAGTCAGGTTACGAAGGTATTTATGTCATCAATCATCAGGAATGGGGCGACAAGATTTTCCTAGGTAATGCAAACCGTGTGGAAGAAATGTTTGCTACTCGTTTTTCTTATCAGCATAATTTGAGTGTGTCCGGTGCTACGGACAAGACGGATTATCGTATTTCTGCGATGTATGCCGATAACCAGGGTAACCTGGCTACAGCTTACGATGGTCAGAAACAGTTGAACTTACGTTTGAATTACGGTATTAAATTGACAAACTGGTTTAAGTTGGAAACAGCTGCCAGCATGATTAAGACAAACACATCTTCTCCTTCATGTGGTTTGGACAATACATTGTACGGAAATGAACCTCCTTTGTTCCCGGCTAAAAACCCGTATGGACAGTGGTATGCTAATTATGGACAGGTGGGTGACCGTCAGCCTGCAGCTGCTACTTCGGACGGTGGACGTGACAACAAGACGAACTTGACTACCCGCGTAGACTTGAAGGCGATTGTGGATATTTGGAAAGGTATCAGTTTCGAAGGTATGGCTTCTTTCCAGAATGAAGAGTATCGTCGTGACCGCTGGGTGACTCCTGTACAGACATACGACTGGTTTGGAAATCCAGCACGTGAAGTCGTCAACTCTACTATTCCTGTATTAATTTATCCGGAAAATCCGTTGAACATCAAGGCTGAAAATAATCCGGGCTATCTGATGGAAGCAAATAACATGCTTTATCAGTATTATTCAGCTATTCTGCGTTATAAGAATACGTTTGCTAAAGTACATAATGTATCGGCCATGTTTGGTATCAATGCGGAAAAATGGGCTTCAAAGAAGATGGCTGCGGCTCGTGAAGATTTTGAAGATTCCGGTGTATATGACTTGAATCTGGCAAGCGGTCAGCAAGGTAATAGCGGAGGTAAGACACAGAATGGTACTTACTCTTACATTGCGCGTGTAAACTATGACTATAATGAAAAATATTTGCTGGAGTTGATGGGCCGTCGTGATGGTAACTCCAAGTTTGCCAAAGGTCATAAGTTTCAGAACTTTGGTTCTATGTCTGTGGGATGGGCTTTCACGAAAGAGAAATTTATGGATTTCATATCTCCGGTGTTGAGCTTTGGTAAGGTGCGTTTCAATATTAGTTCTTCTGGTAATGATGCCGGTCTGGGAGACTTTGATTATGTAGCTTTGGTAGGTATGGGTTCTACTACATTGGGACAACCGGCAGCTACACAGGTGTCCAGTGGTTTTAGCGGTTTGGTAAGCTATGACCGTACATGGGAGCGTGTCACTCAGAAAAATATCGGTGTGGATTTGAACTTCCTGGATAACCGGTTGACTACTACTTTTGAATATTTCTGGAAAGATAATAACGGTATGTTGTCGCAAGTTACTTATCCTTCTTTGCTGGGTGGTACTCCGCCGAAAACAAACAGTGGACATCTGAGTGTGAAAGGATGGGAGTTGACTGTAGGCTGGCGTGACAGTTGGAAAGATTTTTCATACTATGTAAACTTTAATGTGAGCGATACGAAAAGTTTGCTGAGAGAACTGGAAGGAGCTGATTCTTATGGCGCAGGAAAGAATGGAGCTGTAAACGGATACCCACTGAATTCTTTCTTCTTGTTCCGTACGGATGGATTCTTTAAAGATCAGGCTGAAGTAGACCGTTACTATGCACTTTACAATGATGGAGGTTCGGCACTTTCAAATATTGGACAAGGCACAGCCGATGCACTTCGTCCTGGAGATACCAAGCGTCTGGATTTGAACGGTGATTACAAGATTACGGCCGACGGAAATGAAAACAGTGACTTGCAGTTTGTGGGAGATGCTAATCCACACTATGTGTTTGGTATTAATGCCGGGATCAATTGGAAGGGTATTGATGTTAGTGCCATGTTCCAGGGAGTAGGTAAGCAGTACATCATGCGTACAGGCTGGATGGCTTATCCTTTCTATGCACAGTACACTAACCAAAATCCGATGTTCTTAGGACAGACTTGGACGGAAGATAATCCGAATGCTAAATATCCTCGTCTGACTACCCATCAGAACCGTTCACACTGGAATTATGAAAACAATGATTTTATGCTTCAGAATAATCGCTACATCCGTTTGAAATCTTTGATTGTGGGATATACGCTGCCACAGAATTGGACACGGAAAGCCAAACTGGAGAAAGTACGTATCTATTTCTCAGGTAATGACCTTTGGGAAGCAACGAGTATTGCCGATGGTTTCGACCCGGAAATGGGAGAGACCTCGAACAACAACGGTTATCCGTTTAGTCGTACCTGGTCATTTGGTGTGAATATCGGTTTTTGATGCATCAGTAAACAGTTAATTTATAAAAGGAAGTTATGAAAAAATTGACATATATAGCAGCCTGTGCTTGCATTTGGGGATTTTCTTCTTGTGCAGACATGTTTCTTGATTTGGAACCGCTGGACACGAAGACAGACGTGGTTTATTTCCAGACTCCCGAACATTTCCGCGAATATGCAACAGGGCTTTATGGACAGTTATTAGGTTGGCAAAGCCGTTACGGATCTATTTTTGACCACATGGATTGCTCGTCTGACTTGTCTACTTATTTTTCGAATAATGCGGATGTAGGTTTCGGAAAGATTATGGTTGGTTCTAATGATGGACGCTGGGATAATTGCTATGCCAATATTCGTGCGGTGAATATGTTGTTCCAGAAAGCGGAAAGTTATGCTGGTGACCAAAGCGATTTAGCCCAATCATTAGGTGAAGGATATTTTTTCCGTGCCTATTCTTATTTTTACTTGCTGAAATTTTTTTGGTGGTGTACCTATTGTGAAGACGGTACTGGATGTGGATTCTCCCGAATTGAGAGCTTCACGTAACAGTCGTTATGAAGTAGTTGACCTGATATTGTCCGATTTGGATAAGGCTATTGAGTATTTACCAAGCGAACAGAACATTCCTTCTGAAGATAAAGGACGTATCAGTAAAGGTGGAGCGGAAGCTTTTAAGGCAAGAGTGTTATTGTATGAAGCTACTTGGCGTAAATATAATGGAACAAGCACTGATTTTGAAGGTTCTGCAGGTCCGCAATCTGATCAGGTCAATGCATTTTTGGAAGAGGCTATTGCGCTGTGTGATGAGGTAATGGCCGATCCTGTATATAGCTTGTGGAATTACAATAGCGTAGCTGCCATGCAAAATATGAGTAACCGTTATTTGTTTTGTATTGAAAATGAAGGAAGCAATCCTGCAGGAAAGGGGAAAGATACGAACAAGGAGTTTATTCTTTATTCAGTGTATGACCAGAAAACACGTCCGGCCAGCATTGATTTGACACAGACACTTTGGAAACTTACACCGAGTCGTAAGTTAATCGATATGTTTGTATGTACAGATGGTTTGCCTATTGATAAATCTCCCAAGTTTCAAGGTTATCAAAAACGTGGAGATGAATTCAAAACCGTGATTACCGTTTGAAGTCATATATAGGAACTCCAGATGCCAATACTAAACTGACAGGTGGAAATGCTGGATATACACCTTATAAGTTTACTTTGTATGGACGTAATACGACCAACAAGGATGAATATTCCAATTATCCGGTACTTCGTTTGGCTGAGGTATATTTGAATTATGCAGAAGCTGTGTATGAACGGTATGGTGAAATAACCAACGAACAATTGAATAAATCCATTAATAAGTTGCGTGGACGCGCCGGTGTAGCTTCCTTGACAAATGAACTGGTTACAGAGAATGGCTTGGACATGTTGACGGAAATTCGTCGCGAACGTACGGTAGAGTTGTACATGGAGGGTTTCAGATACGACGATTTGAAACGCTGGGGTAAGCTGGAAGAAGAGTTGAATGAGTCTCGCTGTGGTATGGTCGTAGGAGAGGCTGGTTATCCCACTGACTTTGTGAATAATGAAGGGAATGCTATTCTTTCGGAATATACTCCGAATGTATATATCTGGGGAACGGAAAAGGTAGAAACAGGAAAAGGCATGCATGCGGCAGTTGTACTGGCTGGCAAGTCGGATATTCAGGTTTCAAAGAGTGATTATCTCTGGCCAATTCCGCAACGTCAGATTGACTTGAATCCGAATTTGATTCAGAGTCCGGGGTATTGATAAAATCACTAATAGAAAAAGAAATATGAAACATATTGTTAAATATAGTTTGAAATGGTGTTTGGCAATTACTTTTTCCTTGCTTTGTTTTGCTTGTGAGAAAGATGCCAATTTTAAGGAGTATGCTTATCCTGTACCGGAAATAACTGGCATCTATCCGGCTTCCGGATATGTAGGTTCCCAGGTGGCTATTTTAGGTAAAGATTTTGGAGATCAGATTGAAGCCGTCAAAGTGACCTTTGGCGGGATGGAAGCCCAGAAGATTTTTTCATGTACAGACGGGCGTATTATTGTGGAGCTGCCAGATGGGGCACAGACTGGGAAAATCGGATTAAAGGTGTGGAATCACACTGTGGAGTCGTCGGATACCTACACTGTAATACCGACTCCGGTAATCTCTTCTATTAAGTCATTGAATAGCGCAGGTGATTTATTTGCTACTGCAAATGATGAAGTTGTGATTACGGGTAATAATTTTGGAGATGCAGTAGAAAATGTGAGTGTGGTAATCAAAGGTCTGCAAAAGGATGTGCAGGCCAATGTGGTGGCTGTGACGAATGAAGAAATTAAATTCAAGCTTCCAGCTGATTACGATGAATCAGGTACGGTGGTTATTAATGTAGGTGGTTATGAAGTGGAAGGTTCTGCTTTGATTAATCCTGCTGCAACCGGTGATGTGACAGCTCTTTTCTTGAAAAACTATAAACAGCCATTCTTGCGCGGAGATGTAAGTGATGGTGAGTGGGGTACAGCCCTTTATTGGTTGGCTTCAGACGGTTTTTGGCTCTTCTCTTCAGTTCCCGGAAGCTTATCCTGATGGATTGTTAGCAATACAGTCTGGTTGGGGACAAGGTAAGAAAGAAAATGCGAAATTATATCAGTTAGCGACTTTACCTCCTGGCACTTATACATTTACATTACATGTAGTGGAAAATACTAACTCAGGAGGACGATACGGTGCTGTATTTGCTGTAGTAGAAGGTGAAGGAGTTATTCCGAATCTGAATAAAGAGCAGCAGAATGTGGAAGGTGCCAAGCAATGGACCTATAATCCGGTGCCGGAAGAAGTCCTCGGATGGAGACAGGTTACTGCTGGTTCGTTCTCTGAGCCTGTAGACTATCAGTGCGAGGTCACATTGACACAGACGACTTCTGTGACCATTGGGTTTGCAACCATGATGAATGGAAGCAGCAATGTGAAAATCTCGAATATTAAGATTGAAAGGAATTGATGCTAAAAGAGTCTTATTATGAAAAAGATATATTATTTATTGTGTTTGCTTCCTCTAATGCCTCTGGTGTCGTCTTGTGACGATGAAGAAGCAGAAGTGGTATTGCTTCAGAATCCGGAAAGTCAGCCTGTTACATTGAGCAGTATAACTCCTGATTATGGATTTGTGGGTGATCAGTTTACTTTGACCGGAACAAACTTTGGAGGAGGTGTAGATTTTATTCAAGTGTTTATCGGTGAAAATGAGGCGGAAGTGCTTACTTGTACCGATACTGAAGTAAAGGTGCTCGTTCCTAAGGAAGCGACTACCGGACGTATATCTGTCCGCTTTATGGGGCAGGAAGTTAACTCGGATCTGATGTTTCGGGTAATGGGTAAGCCATCGGTAGAACAGATGAAACCTCTTTTCGGGCTGGAAGGTACGCAAAAGGCTTGGGGATTTGTAGGCAGTGAAGTAACTTTTTCTGGAAGCGAGCTGGGGGGTAGCCAGGAAGACGTAAAGGTGATTTTTAAGGGAGCCACTAACACACCGGCTGAAATTGTTTTCTGGTCGGAAGAAGAATTTAAGGTAAAAGTTCCTGAAGGTGCCGTAAGTGGAAAACTTACATTGACGGTTGGTTCACAAACTGTAAATACGCCTTACGAGTTAGATTGGTAGAACATGCTACCGTTAGTGGAATAACTCCACAGCAGGGCTATAAAGGTTGTGAAGTGACTATTTCCGGAAAAGGTTTGGGAGATGAAACAACCAAAGGACAAACGAAAGTTTGGTTTGGAGATAAAGCTGGAACTGTATTGTCATGTGAGAATGAAAAAATAACAGTGAAAGTGCCTGGTGATTTGACAATCGGACAATCGTATGACGTAAAACTTTCTACTGCATTTGAGACCGTGGAACAGATGCTTAAGTTTAAGGTTGTGGAAGAACCTAAAGATTTTACTGGAGATATTCAATCTGGTTATTTGGCTAATCCGATTATTTTGTCGGGAACAAATATGCCTGCTACTGCAGATGCGTTGAAAGTGATGTTCGGTGATAAAGAAGGAAAAATCCTTGAATATAAGGATGGTAGTTTGCAGGTAGAAATTCCGTCTAACGCTTCAATTGGTAAGGTTAAACTTTCTTTGATAGACGCGGGAGTGGAATTTGTGGTAAATGATAAATTTGAAATAAAGGCAGCTCCAGTTATTGAATATTGTGATGTAGCGGTATTTGCCGGTGAAACGATGAAAATTACAGGTACTAACTTGTCTGCTTTGCCTGTAACAGTGATGATAGGTAACCAACAAGTTTCTTCAACTCCGTCTGATACTGAAATTACATTTACGGTTCCTGCCAATTTATCGGGTGATGTAAAAGTAATTTTAAATTTTGGTGAGAATGTTCGTCCGGCGGAATGCGAGGTAACAGTATTGCCAGCACAGATTGGTGATATTACGAACTATGTACTGGAGAATACAAGCTCTCCGTTTGCTATAGAAGGAAATGGATTGAAAGGTTGGAATACGAATAGTATATTTTATGGAAATCCGTATGTAGAAAAAGATGGCAATGTATGGATGGCTCTTAATGGTAAAAATAATACGTGGAATGGAGTTCTTTTTCAATCAACTACATTGCCTCGTGGAAGGTACCAATTTAAGGTAACAGTTGCTGAAGATGATGCGGCAGGGGGACGTGATGGAGTTGTATTTGCTGTAATGAAAGGTGAAAATACAGATTTCCCAGATTTGACTAATGCAGGTAATCGCCCTTGGTATTTCGTGAGTGAAGATGAGGTTTTAGTCTCTCAGAGTGTGAATGAAGGTGTTGCTTCTGTAATTGGTACACATACGATAGACTTAGAAATTTCAGATGCTTCTCCTGTGACGGTAGGTTTTGCTACAATGGTAGGAGATGGTAATTATCTGTATATATCAGAAATAAAAAGTGGAACATATAGCAGAATAGAGAATTTATTATGAAAAGATTTTATTACATAACAGCCGCATTTGCCATCAGCCTGACTTTGTCGGGCTGTGGCGACGCATTGATTTGCCGGATTTGAATGTGGAAACAGATTTGAATGAAATTCCGTTGCCGGATGTATTGGAAGGGTTGGAAGAAATTGCATTGAAACCCGAAACAGAACCGATGAAACATGCAGAACAAGGGGTATATGCATTGCATACGGAAGATGATTTCAACCGGATTAGAGTAAATTTGAAATTAGATGAAGATCCGACTGGAAACTCTGGTGAAAGTCCTTGGAAGGAAGGATTTGCCTTGTTAAGAGATAATAAACTGGCACAGGAAACCACTACAATGAACTGTACAGCTGTAGAGACAATTATTCGTGGTGCAGGTGCAGAAAACTATATGAATGCTGCGAAAGCTGCAGCAAGAGCTTATCAACTGGCTCTTCGCTGGAAGATAGAAGGAAAAGAGGTGTATGCAGAAAAAGCAGTAGAATTGCTCAATATATGGGCAAATACGACTAAAGCCTTGGGAGGTAACTCTAATGTTTCATTGGCTGCAGGGATTTATGGACATGAATTTGCGATTGCTGGTGAAATTCTGAGAAGCTTTCCGGGATGGGCTCCTGAGGATTTTAAAAAATATCAGGATTGGATGTTAACGGTATGGTATCCTGCCAATAAGGACTTCTTGGAACGTCATCATGATACAAACGATTTGCATTATTGGGCTAACTGGGGACTTTGTAATATTGCATCAACGATGGCTATTGGTATTCTTACAGATCGTCGGGACATCTACAATGAAGCTGTAACGCATTTTCAGGTGGGTGAAACCAATGGACGTATAACGCGTGCCATTTATTATGAGTTCCCCGGAACAAACTTTGCTCAGTTACAGGAGAGTGGGCGTGACCAGGGACATACGCTGATGTGTGTAGGTTTATTAGGAACCATTTGCCAATTAGCATATTGTCAGGGAGATGATTTCTTTGCTTATAAAGATAATCTTTTCCTGAAGGCTTGTGAATATGCTTCTGCTTATAATTATGCAATGAAGAGTGACTTGCCGTTTATGACCTATGTCTGGCAGCAGAATAATCAGTGGGGTGGTATTTCACCGGTGACCCAGAGTGTAATGGGTGAAGGAGGACGTGGAGGTACCCGTCCAATTATGGCATTGCCTTACTATCACTATTCGAAAATTAAAAACTTGGATGCTGATTTGACGCAGTATACGAAAATAGGATGTGACAGATTATTTCCAGAAGGTGGAGGTGATAATTATGGTACAGCAAGTGGTGGATATGATGCACTTGGGTTTGGTACATTGATGTATGCACGTTAAAGGTAAGACTTATGAAAAGTTTATTGCTTAGATATTTATGTTTGTGTTGTCTGTGCTGCTTCTTTCAAGGGGGATTTGCTGCGGGAACGGTAGTATCGTGGCAAGCTCCTAAAGGAGCAGGGCTGAACAATGATTTTACAGTCAAAGTCCGTCCGGAAGGAAAAAGTAAGTGGGTGCTTGTGCCCACTTACCTGGTGAAGGTGGATGAGGTGCGTGAGACAAAGCACCATGTAGAACATGCTTCCATGGCTACCTTTGATTTTTCGGAAAAGGTGGAAATTGAAGTGACGTATAATAAAGGAAAGATTGATGCGGCTCGTGTACGTCCGTTGTCATACGATATTCCTTTTACGATAGAAGGGAATACGCTTCAATTTTCATTAGAGAAACCGGCCAATCTTTCGGTGGAAGTGAATGGAGATATTTTTCATAACCTGCATTTGTTTGCCAATCCTTGGATACATTTAAGGTAGACAAAAAGAATCCGGACCTGATTTATTTCGGCCCCGGAATTCATCGTTTTGAAGGAGGAGAATTTCGTATTCCTTCCGGTAAGACGGTCTATGTGGCCGGTGGAGCCGTGATGATGGGACGGATGCTGATTGAAAATGTGCATGACGTGAAGCTGCTGGGAAGGGGTATCATTGACCCGAGCGTGAAGATGGGTATTCGCATCGCTAATTCCCGTAATGTGTATGTGGAAGGACTGGTAGCTACACAATGTGCTACGGGTGGTTCGGACAGTGTTACCATTCGAAATGTAAAAGTCATCAGTTATTTTGGTTGGGGAGATGGGATGAATGTGTTTTCCAGCCGGAACGTATTGTTCGACAGGGTATTTTGCCGGACATCGGATGACTGTACTACGGTGTATGGCACACGATTGGGATTTGAAGGACCAAGTTCGAACATTACCATGCAGAATTCTACGTTATGGGCCGATGTGGCGCATCCTATTTTTATCGGGATTCATGGAAATGTGGACAAACCGGAGATTTTGGAGAATCTGAATTATGTGAATATTGATATTCTGGACCATAAAGAGAAGCAGTTGAACTATCAAGGTTGTCTGGCTATTAATGCGGGCGATGAGAATCTGATACGGAATGTGCGCTTTGAAGATATACGCATTGAAAACTTCCGGCAGGGGCAGTTAGTGAATCTTCGTATTTTCTTTAATGAGAAATATTGCAAGGCGCCGGGAAGAGGGATTGAAAATGTGGTGTTCAAGAATGTGTCGTACACCGGTAATCGGGCTGAGATTTCCGTGATTGAGGGATATGATGCACAGCGGAAGGTACGGAACATTCGTTTTGAAACCTTCGCATAAACGGTCAGATTATTTCTGATGATATGCCGGGAAAGCCGAAATGGTATCATACGGGAGATATGGCACGAATTTATGTGGGTCCGCATGTGGAAGGTGTTTCTTTTTGAATACTTTTGAGAAATAAAAAAGAGTTGACGCTATGAAAAGACAATGGAGAAAAATTTGGTTCAGTTGTATGGGACTTGCACTGCTTGAGGTATCTGTGCAGGCACAGACATGTGATTGGGTGAGTAGTTGTGAAGGGAAGACTTGGACACAGAACAAGGTGAAATTGCAAACGAAGGCAGAGGGAACTGCTGCTGATTTATCGGTAGATAAGGGAGATTCTGTAGTCGTTTTCAAGGCTTGGGGTACTTGTTTCAATGAGTTGGGATGGGATGCCTTGAATGTGCTGCCTAGTAATGAGAAAGAGGAAATTCTGAGGAAACTGTTTTCTCCGGAAGGTGATTTGCGGTTTACGTTGGGGCGTTTTCCGATGAATGCGAACGACTTCTCACGCAACTGGTACAGCTGCGACGAGGTGCCGGGAGATTTTGAATTGAAGCATTTTAATATAGACCGCGATAAGACTTCGCTTGTGCCGTATATCAAGTCGGCTCAGCGTTATAATCCGAACATGACCTTCTGGATTTCTCCATGGAGTCCGCCCAACTGGATGAAAATCAATCAGGATTATCCGGTGCGCAGTGATAAATATAATACGATGCATCCGGCGAAGGACTATTATTTGCAAGGAAATAAAGGACCTAAGACAGAAGGAGTATTCCCGGCAGAACTGGCTGAAACGGACTTCTTTATTCAAGACCCTCGTTACCTGTCGGCATACGCGAATTTCTTTTGCAAGTTTGTTTCCGCGTATAAAGAGCTGAATATTCCCATAAAGATGGTAATGTTTCAAAATGAATCGTGGAGCTATACGCCTTATCCGGGATGTGCATGGACACCGGAGGGAATTATCCGTTTCAATGTAGAGTATCTGGCTCCGGCACTGAAGAAAGCGCATCCGGACGTGAAATTGTATTTCGGAACCATCAACACAAACCGTTATGAAGTAATAGAAAAGGTGCTGGACGACCCACGTATGCCTGAAACGATTCAAGGAATAGGACTGCAGTGGGAAGGAGGACAGTTACTGACCCGCCTGCGTGCGAAATATCCGAATTATAACTATGTGCAGACTGAAAGTGAATGCGGATGGGGTTCTTTCGACTGGAAAGCCGCAGAGCATACGTTTCATCTGATGAACCATTATTTGGGAAATGGCTGTGAGGAGTATACTTTCTGGAATCCGATTCTGGCGGATGAAGGAGTAAGTCCGTGGGGATGGAAGCAGAATGCCTTGATACGGGTGGATTCCAAACAGGCTAAGGCTATCTTTACGCCGGAATATTATGCCGTGAAGCATTACACCCGTTTCCTGATGCCGGGCACGAAGGTGCTGGCGTTTAAACCGACGGGTGAGGATAAGAAGCCGGTGTTAGTGGTACAGACTCCGGAAGGAAAAACCGTGGTGGTAGCAGGAAACTTTCAGGATAATCCGCAGCAACTGACGGTGAAGTTGGGAGAAAAATGGCTGAATGTGACTTTGCAGGCTCATTCGTTTAATACGTTTGAGTTTCAAGTGAAATAAAAATCAAAGAAATTTACATTTTGATTGAGTAGTCGGGACAAGTTATTCGTATTTCTATAAAAAACAATATAAAAGGAATATGAAGAACTTGTCTTTGACGTTGGGATTATGGGTTCTTGGAGCTGCAATGTGTGCAGCAGAACCGATAGAATTGAATTTGTCTTCTCCGGAAGGTATACATAAGGTGAAATTTTATGAGAAAAAATCGGCTTCCGGAGCCAATGTACTTTGCTATGAGGTAAATTACAATGGGAAACAGGTAGTGAAGGAATCGCAGGCCGGATTGCAACTGGACAATCGTGTCTGGGAAATGGCTTTGGGGATGCGTAAGTTGCCTCAGCCGGCATGCTGGATGGACAATTTGGAGGTGGATTCGGTAGCTTATGGCAGCCATGACACTACTTGGACACCGCTTTATGGGGAACGCAGCTTGGTGCGTGACAATTACAGATGGGGCACATTGTATTTATCAAAAAAGGACGGTTCTGATTACCGTTTGAATGTAGAAGTGCGTGCCTATGATGAAGGGGTGGCTTTTCGTTATTATTTCCCGGAACATCCGAAAGCTATTTTTCATAAGGTAGTGGGGGATCTGACGGAGTATACTTTTCCGGAAGGAACCAAGGCTTGGGCCGAACAATGGGCACAGGCGCATTTTGAATACCTGGACGTGAATGCGCTGAAGAAGCCGGTGGAACGTGCCTTGACGCTGGAATTGCCTAATGGAGTTTGGGCAGCATTGACAGATGCGGATGTAGACGACTGGTGTCTGACTAAGTTTCAGTCTTCTTCTGAAAAACAGCATACATTGACTTCTGTCATGTACAGTCCGGTAGATATTGTTACTTATTATGCGACGCCGTGGAAGGTCATCATGGCAGCTGACAAACCGGGTGAATTGCTGGAGCACAATTATATTATCGAAAATTTGAATCCTCCTTGTGAGATTAAGAATACGGACTGGATTAAGCCGGGAAAAATCATGCGCGAAACGTCGCTTACGACAGACCAGGCTTTGAAGACCATTGATTTCTGTGCGGAACACCGCATCCCGTACATGCTTTTTGACTGGCAGTGGTATATGCCCTGTACCTCACATGATGGGGATGCCACGAAGGTGGTGTCAAAACTGAACATGCCGAAAGTGGTGGCGTATGGAAAGAAGAAAGGTGTAGGTATCTGGTTGTATGTCAATCAACATGCTTTGCAGAAGCAGATGCACGAATTGTTCCCACTGTTGCACAAATGGGGCATTGTGGGAGTGAAGTCAGGATTTGTGCAGTATGCAAGTCATCGTTGGGCTACCTGGTTGCACGACATGGTGCGTCTGGCTGCAGAGAATAACCTGATGATGAATATTCATGATGAGTTCCGTCCGTCGGGATTCAGCCGTACTTATCCAAATCTGCTGACACAGGAAGGTATCCTGGGGAACGAAGAGTTTCCGGATGCTACACACAGTACCATTCTTCCGTTTACGCGTATGATTAACGGGGCCGCAGATTATACTATCTGTTATTATGACAAGCGCTTGAAGAATACGCATGCGCATCAGCTGGCGGCTTCATTGGTGTTTTATAGTCCGTTGATGACAATTTTCTGGTATGACCGTCCTCAATTCTACAACGGTGAACCGGAGATTGAATGGTTTGAAAATCTGCAGACTGTATTTGATGAGTCGCATGTGTTGGATGGTATGCCGGGTAAAAATATCACCATGGCTCGCCGGAAAGGGAAAGAATGGTTTGTGGGAATGCTGACCAACAATGACGGTTCTGTTGAAACTTTGGATTGTTCTTTCCTGGACAAGAATCAGATGTATCTGGCATCTATTTATACCGATGGGGGAGAAGAAGTGAAGACAAAGACACAGGTGAAATGTTCGTATGTGTTGGTTGGAGCTGGGGATGTGATAAAGTTTGCCCTGAAACCCAGAGGAGGAGCTGCCGTGAGACTGGTGCCGGTGACAGAAAAGGAAGCAAAAGCTTATAAGAAATATAACGGAGAATCATTTTAAGAAATTTTTAGGTTCTTCTTTTAAGTGGAATGGAACCCTGATTCGTATTTATAGACGAAAAGTTTTTAGATAAATGGATTTTTAAGTTTTGGGTATTTTTCTTTAGGTAGAAGATTGTTTTTGAGGGTTACTTAAATTAGGAAAGAAGAATGAAAGGATTGTTTTTTATATTGAGTCTGTCAGTTTGCAGCCTGTTTCATCCAGCGATGGCACAGTATCGTTCTGAGGTATGGGTGTCTGATGAAGGGAATGGCATGTACCGGAATCCAGTGCTTCATGCGGATTATTCTGATCCGGATGTATGTGCGGTAGGAGAGACTATTTTTTAACGGCGTCTAGTTTTAATTGTACTCCGGGACTTCCTATCTTGCATTCAAAGGATTTGGTAAACTGGAAAATCGTGAATTATGCCTTGAAGAAGGTGGAACCGGTGGAATATTATAATGAAGCTCGTCATGGAAAAGGCGTATGGGCACCTTCTATTCGTTTTCATGAAGGAGTGTTCTATATATACTGGGGTGATCCGGATTTTGGCATTTTTATGGTAAAGACTCGTGACCCGTATGGAGAATGGGATAAACCAGTGCTGGTAAAAGCTGGAAAAGGGATGATTGACTTGTCCGTTATGGGATGACGACGGGCGTGTGTATCTGGCTCATGCATGGGCCGGAAGCCGAGCGAAATTCAACAGTGTGTTGACGGTGTGCGAGATGAATAAGGAAGGTACGGCAGTCATTTCGGACCCGGTACTGGTGTTCGACGGAAATGACGGAGTAAATCATACCATTGAGGGAGCTAAGTTTTATAAGCGGAATGGATTTTACTATCTGTTTGCACCTGCGGGTGGAGTCGTTTCCGGATGGCAACTGGTGATGCGTTCGAAAGATGTGTATGGACCGTATGAAGCCCGAATTGTGATGGCGCAAGGAAAGACGGACATCAACGGACCGCATCAGGGAGGATGGGTAGACACTCCGGCCGGAGAATCCTGGTTTTTGCATTTTCAGGATAAGGGAGCTTATGGACGTGTACTGCATCTGAATCCGATGAAATGGGTAAATGACTGGCCGGTAATTGGAGTTGATAAGGACGGCGACGGTTGTGGAGACCCGGTGAGCCGTTATCGTAAACCTAAAACCGATAAAACGTATCCGATAGAAACACCTGTGGAGAGTGATGAATTTGATACTCGTAAGCTGGGGCTGCAATGGGAATGGCATGCAAATTATCAGGATGTGTTTGGCTTTACGACGAATATGGGATATGCCCGTATTTATGGGCATGAACTTTCGCCGCATTTTAAGAACTTCTGGGAAGTACCGAATCTGTTGATGCAAAAATTCCCGGCAGAGGAATTTACGGCTACCGCTAAATTGAAGGTTTCGGCAAAAGATGACGGACAACTTTCGGGACTTATCATTATGGGCTGGGACTATTCCTGGATAGGAGTGGAAAAGCAGGAAGAAAAATTCTTGCTGAAGCAGGCTGTATGTAAGGATGCAGAACAAGGTAACCTGGAACAGGTTTCTACATTAGCCGTATTGGAGCCCAGCCGGAAGTTTGAAGCAGGTTTGTTCCCCAATTACGAAAGAGAGATTTACATAAGGGTACATGTGGGTAAAGGGGCATATTGTCGCTTTAGCTACAGCTTGGATGGAAAGAAATTTACGGAGGCCGGCACGCTGTTCAAAGCCCGTCAGGGAAAATGGATTGGTGCGAAGGTGGGAATGTTCAGTGTAACTCCTCATGGAAAGGAGCGTGGCTGGGTGGATGTAGACTGGTTTCGTTTGGAAAAATAAAAGAATTTAGATATGAAAATTAGAAATCTGTTGTATGGCATAGGAATAATGGCTTTATCTTCTTGTGCCGGTGAAAAGACTGAAAACCTGGATGTGGATAAAGCCTTGGCGTATTGTGACGTGCAAGTACATCGTGCGCTGGCTGAACTGGAAAAGAACGGGGAGGCGGATTATAGTATGCAGCCTCGAAATATCTTGTCGGGTGAAAAGTTCTGGAATTGCCGGAAGGTGGCTAAGGAAGAATGGACAGGTGGATTCTGGCCGGGTATTTTGTGGTATGATTATGAAGCTACACAAAATGATACGATTCGTGAACTGGCAGAAAAGTACACGGAGTCCTTAAAGTTATTCTCGGAGATTCCGGCGTATGATCACGATTTGGGCTTTCTCGTATTTTGCAGTTATGGAAACGGGTATCGTCTGACGCATAATCCGACTTATCGGGATGTAATCATTGCTACGGCTGACTCGCTGGCTACTTTGTATAATCCGAAAGTGGGGACGATTCTGTCCTGGCCTCGTAACATTGAGATGTTGGGCGGACATAACACCATTATGGACAACATGATTAACTTGGAGATGCTTTTCTGGGCTGCCCGCAACGGGGGAGACCGGCGGTTGTTTGACGTGGCAGTATCGCATGCAGACAAAACGATGGAAAACCAGTTCCGTCCGGATTATACCTCGTATCATGTGGCTGTGTATGATACACTGACAGGGAATTGCATCAAGAAATGCACGCATCAGGGATATGCGGATGAGTCGATGTGGGCACGTGGACAGGCCTGGGCTATTTATGGCTATACTGTGGTGTTCCGTGAAACCGGTGATCCTAAGTATCTGGAATTTGCAGAGAAGTTGGTGGACGTGTATCTGAAGAATTTGCCAGAGGACTATGTGCCTTACTGGGATTTTAATGCACCTGACATCCCGAATGCACCTAGGGATGCTTCTGCGGCTTGTGTGGTCGCTTCGGCTTTGCTGGAGATGTCTGGTTTTTATGGAAACGGGCAAGGGGAAAAGTACAAGGAAGCTGCGGAAAAAATGTTGTGCAGTCTGAGCAGCGATAAAATATCAGTCACGGGATACGAATGTCGCTTTCTTGTTACATTCTACCGGTCACTGGCCAGCTAAGTCGGAAATAGATGCTTCTATCATCTATGCAGATTATTACTATATTGAGGCCTTGCTGAGATTGAAGAGAATTAATGAAGGTTTGCGGGCCGTAGAATAAAAATTAGAGTTATTATAAAAAAGCGGGGGAGGGACG
>ENA-OQAL01000025-OQAL01000025.1-human-gut-metagenome-genome-assembly--contig:-NODE-25-length-35940-cov-3.567196_pt1 | contig 35940 bp, 44 predicted proteins | sample MGYA00242491_ERZ504519 | MGnify/ENA primary metagenome ERZ504519 (study PRJEB26092, sample SAMD00036260) | human gut metagenome | host: Homo sapiens | study: EMG produced TPA metagenomics assembly of... | reverse complement strand
AACCAAATATTCTTTTTTCTTTTTTCAGCTTCTTTCAAGTAAAAATTTTCGGATATACAGAAAACCAAGTATATTTGTCCTATGTTATATATAGAACTTTATTTTCAATTTTAAAATAGGAATAATCAAAAGAATGAACGAAACGACAACTTTAATAGAAAAAATCATTGAAGGAATTCAAGAGAAAAAAGGCAAGCAAATCGTAGTAGCTGATTTAAACGAAATAGAAGATACCATCTGTAAATATTTTATCATTTGCCAAGGAAATTCTCCCAGTCAGGTATTGGCAATTGTGGACTCCATCAAAGAACATGTAAGAAAAGAGACCGGCACTAAAGCGTATGCCATAGACGGCCAAAGAAATGCACAATGGGTAGCTATGGATTATAGCGACGTTATTGTACATATATTTTGCCGGAAGTACGACATTTTTATAATCTGGAACACTTATGGGCAGATGCCAAACTGACCGACATTCCAGATTTGGACTAATATATAATAAGGAAAGAGAAATATGAGTGACAACAATAAACCTAAAATCAATGTACCACGCTTTTAATTTTAACGTGGCTTTTATGTCATCATTGCCTTGATTTTTTGCCTTCCTCTATTTTTCCGGAGATGAAGGAAGTGCCACCAAAAGAGGTAAACTATACCGAATTTCAGGAAATGGTTACCAAAGGATATGCAGATAAAATCGTGGCATACGACAACAATACGGTGGAAATGTATATCAAGCCGGATCACATTGTAGATGTATTCAAGAAAGATGCCAACAAAAGTCGGAAGAAGTCCTTCCATCAACGTACAGATAGGCTCCATGGAAGCTTTGGATAAGTTTCTGGATGAGCAGACTAAAGAAGGTAACTTTACCGGTTCTATCCAATACGAAAAGAAAAGTGACTATTTTAGTATAATCCTGTGGAACGTTCTGCCGTTTGTCTTCCTTATCGGTATCTGGATGTTTGCCATGCGCCGCATGGGTGGCGGAGGAGGAGCCGGAGGAGGCTCAAACGTATTTAATGTGGGAAGAAGCAAAGCACAGCTTTTTGAAAAAGGGACTAACCGCATTACATTTAAGGATGTTGCCGGACAAGCTGCTGCCAAACAGGAAGTACAGGAAATTGTAGATTTCTTGAAACAGCCGCAAAAATATACGGAACTGGGTGGAAAGATTCCTAAAGGTGCTCTGCTTGTAGGCCCTCCGGGAACAGGTAAAACATTGTTAGCCAAAGCTGTGGCAGGTGAAGCCGATGTACCTTTCTTCTCTATTTCCGGTTCAGACTTTGTAGAAATGTTTGTCGGTGTCGGTGCTTCTCGCGTACGTGATTTGTTCCGTCAGGCAAAAGAAAAAGTCGCCTTGTATCATCTTCATTGATGAAATTGATGCCGTAGGCCGTGCCCGTGGCAAAAACCCAAGCATGGGAGGAAATGACGAACGTGAAAATACATTGAACCAGCTTCTGACAGAGATGGACGGATTTGGTTCAAACAGTGGAGTCATTATCTTAGCGGCAACCAACCGTGTAGATATTTTGGACAAAGCCTTACTGCGTGCAGGACGTTTTGACCGACAAATATATGTAGACCTTCCTGACCTGAATGAACGAAAGGAAGTGTTTGGAGTTCATCTTAAACCTCTGAAGCTGGACAGCAGTGTAGACGTAGATTTATTAGCACGACAAACCCCTGGTTTCAGCGGTGCGGACATTGCCAATGTATGTAATGAAGCTGCTCTTATTGCAGCACGTCATCAAAAGAAGAGTGTAGATAAAGATGATTTCTTAGCTGCAATCGACCGTATCGTAGGTGGTCTGGAAAAGAAAACAAAAGTCATGACTGCCGCCGAAAAACGTGCCATTGCACTTCACGAAGCAGGTCACGCCACCATCTCATGGTTCCTGGAACATGCCAACCCGCTGATTAAAGTAACCATTGTCCCAAGAGGACGTGCGTTAGGAGCAGCATGGTATCTGCCTGAAGAACGACAGATCACTACTAAGGAACAAATGCTGGATGAAATGTGTGCCACATTAGGTGGACGTGCTGCTGAAGAAATTTTCATCGGACACATCTCCACCGGAGCAATGAATGACTTGGAAAGAGTCACCAAACAGGCTTATGGCATGATTGCATACGCAGGAATGAGTGACAAGCTTCCTAATCTCTGCTATTATAACAGCAATGAAGATTACAGCTTTACGAAACCTTACAGTGAGCATACAGCTGAGCTTATAGACCAGGAAGTACAGCACATGATTAATGAGCAGTACATGCGTGCAAAGGCCTTGCTGCAAGAACACAGTGAAGGCCACAACCAACTGGCACAGCTGTTAATTGACCAAGAAGTAATCTTTGCTGAAGATGTTGAAAAGATTTTCGGTAAACGTCCATGGACTTCCCGTTCGGAAGAAATTATGGCAGCCAATGAGCAGCTACCGGAAACCAAACAGCTGGAAAACAAGCAGGAAAATACGGATAATGAAATAATTACTTCCTCTGAAATAAACATACCTCTACAGGAAGAAAACCAAGGAAAACGGAAGAAGCAATAACCGAATAAAAACCAACTAACGTGAAAAATAACTTTATTCAACGAGCAATTACGGGAATAATCTTCGTAGGAGTACTCATTGGTTGTATTCTTGGAGGTCCTATCTCTTTCACCCTATTGTTTGCTCTGATTACAGCCCTGACCATTCATGAATTCGGGGTTATCATCAGCAAACAGCCGGATGTAGAGATAAACAAACCTATATGTATGTTGGCCGGCGTATTTCTGTTCTTTGGTTTTGCCTATTTAGGAGTCATGCCTGGACAAACAGAAATACTGATTCCTTACTTATTTCTTATCATATACCTGCTTGTCAGCGAGCTATATTTAAAGAAAAAAAATCCACTGAACAATTGGGCCTATGCCATGATGAGCCAAATCTACATCGCACTTTCGTTTGCAATGTTAAACGTACTGGCCTATCATTCTATTGGAAATGAAGGAGAATTGTCAAATTACCAGGTACAGTACAACCCAATACTGCCGTTGTCAATATTTATTTTCACATGGATTAATGATACGGGAGCATATTGTACCGGTATGCTATTCGGAAAACATCGCTTGTTTGAACGAATTTCTCCTAAAAATCATGGGAAGGTTCCATTGGCGGCGGAGTTTTCAGCATTATAGCTGCCATTGTGATGGCACATTACTTCCCATTCATGCCGATTAGTATCTGGATAGGACTAGCCCTGACCGTTGTAATATTCGGTACATTAGGCGATTTGACAGAATCGCTGCTTAAACGCACTATTGGAATAAAAGACTCAGGCAATATATTACCTGGTCATGGAGGCATGTTAGATCGCTTTGACAGCACTCTGATGGCGGTTCCGGCAGCGGTTGTTTATCTGTATATCATTTCTTTTATTGAATAATATAAGCAGAAAATTTATAACAGGTCCTTCAGTCTTACTGTAAGGACCTGTTGTATTTTTGAGATAAAAGTTCAACGATTTTTCCGGCTGCCCGTTCAGAAGCTCCTTCCTGTCCAAGAATTTTAATCAGCGCATCATAATTCTGCAACATTTGTTCACGAGTCATTTGCCCGGGTAGAATTGCTTCTAGTTGTTGTTCCACATTTTCTGCGGTCATACCATCAGCAACCAGTTCAGCCACCACTTCACGACCTGCAATCAGGTTGACCAAAGAAAATATATTTTACTTTTAAAAATATGCCGGCGTAAGAATGAAACCAGCTTTCCAGCAGCAGTATAATAACACACTACCTGAGGCACCCGGAACAAGGCGGTTTCGAGTGTAGCCGTACCACTGGTAACCAAAGCAGCTGTAGCATGACTCAGCAAGCTATATGTCCGACCAAATATAATTTTGGTATCATCCCCCATATAAGCCTGATAAAATTCAGGAGATATTCCAGGAGCTCCCGCAATAACAAACTGATATTCTGTATAGTTGCGGGATGCTTGTATCATCCGCTGCAAATTATCCTTAATTTCCTGCTTACGACTACCAGCCAACAACGCAATAATTGGCTTTTTATCCAACCCGTTACGAAGAGTAAATTCCTCAAAACTCTCGGCATATCCCTGCTTAAAACAATGTACAGCATCCACACATGGATTTCCGACATAATGAATGGGATAATTATACTTCTTGAAAAAATCCACTTCAAAAGGTAGTATAGAAAACAGCTCATCCACATCTCGTTTAATATTCTTGATGCGGTACTCCTTCCAAGCCCAGATTTTAGGAGAGATATAATAAAAAATAGGAATATTCGTATGCGCTTTTATATATTCAGCTATTTTCAGGTTAAACCCCGGATAATCCACCAAAATCAAGACATCAGGATTCCACTGAACAATATCTTTCTTGCACAAATCCATATTACGAAAGATTGTCCGCAAATGAAGCAACACCGGGATAAATCCCATGTATGCCATATCCTTATAATGCTTGACCAGTGAACCTCCTGCAGTCGCCATCAAATCGCCTCCGAAAAAACGAAACTCAGCTTTAGAATCTTTTGCTTGCAGTGCCTTCATTAAATTAGATGCATGCAAATCACCCGAGGCTTCACCTACAATTAAATAATATTTCATAGCTGCCAGTTCCAGTGATTCAATTGTTCCATCAAAGTATAAGCCGTTACATCTATCTGAGTAGGAGTAATGTACGTATCCATGATCTAATGCCCAATGGTCGGTATCTTGTGCCTCGGGTTCATCGTTCCGGTAAGAACCTGTAAGCCAATAATAATTTCCACCTCTTGGATGAACAGACTTTACAAACTCATTTGTCCAGACTCCGTCTGTTTGCCGACAAATACGCACTCCTTTCAAATCCTTTACATCAGGAAAATTTACATTCAAACAGGTTCCTACAGGTAATCCATGCTGCAAGACCTCTTCTACGATACGTTGTATATAAGGGAAAGTGGGCGTAAAATCTGCATCTTCCGCATGATTACAAAGAGAAAAACCGACTGAAGGTATTTTTTTCAGACATCCCTCTATAACAACTCCCATTGTACCTGAATAGTGCACATTGACAGAAGAGTTATCTCCATGATTAATTCCTCCGATCACCATATCAGGTGTACGGGGTACCAAGTCGTGCAAAGCCAGTTTCACACAGTCCACAGGAGTACCCGTACAACTGTACAATGAAAATCCCGGTGCAGACTCTATCTTTTTACAACGAAGCGGATGCTCTGAAGTAATGGAACCGGAAGCTCCTGAACGTGGGCCAGAAGGTGCTACTACCATCAAATCGGCCATTGGCCTTAATACTTTTATCAGTTCCTGAATGCCTTTTGCGGCAAATCCATCATCATTCGACAACAACAGAAATGGTTTCTCTTTCATCATATCTTTATTATCCAAACTTTTATGAGTGTAAAGTTACAACAAATCTTAATCTTACCAAACCACATCATGCAATTAGCTAAAAATATATATCTTTGCCCGCGTGAAGTTATTAACAGATGAGGTGAGTTTTCAACACTTTCCCAAAAGTCATGGAATTTTAATTGAAACTATCGTCATTTATTAGTTACTTCGCAATCAGAATAAACTGATTAATATGGGAAAAATTATTGCTTTAGCCAACCAAAAAGGAGGTGTAGGCAAAACTACTACCACTATAAATTTGGCTGCATCTTTAGCTACTCTCGAGAAGAAAGTACTAGTGATTGACGCTGACCCTCAGGCAAATGCCTCATCCGGCCTTGGTGTAGATTTGAAAGACATTGACTGTTCAATCTATGAATGTCTGATCAATCAGGCTGACATACGGGAAGCGATTTATACAACCGATATTGACGGATTAGACATCATACCTTCTCACATTGACCTGGTGGGTGCTGAAATCGAAATGCTGAATTTGGAGAACCGTGAGAAAATCATGCGACGCGCGTTAGAGCCGATGAAAAGCGAATACGATTACATTTTGATAGACTGTTCTCCATCGTTGGGTTTTAATTACCATCAATGCCTTAACAGCTGCCGACTCTGTAATTATTCCAGTACAATGTGAGTATTTGCGCTGGAAGGTATCAGCAAGCTTTTAAACACGATTAAGATTATCAAGACAAAACTAAATCCTTCATTAGAAATTGAAGGATTCCTGCTGACAATGTTCGACTCGCGCTTGCGTCTGGCCAACCAGATATACGACGAAGTGAAAAGACACTTCCAGGAACTGGTTTTCAAGACCATTATTCAGCGTAATGTCAAACTAAGTGAAGCACCCAGCCACGGTATTCCTGCTATTCTTTATGATGCAGAATCAACCGGAGCTAAAAACCATTTGGCTTTAGCCAATGAAATTATAACAAGAAATAGCAAATAAGTATATGGCAGTACAAAAAAAATTTGCATTAGGACGAGGACTTGATGCTCTGATATCCAACGAAGAAGTAAAAACTTCCGGATCATCATCCATCAACGAAATAGAACTGGACAAAATATCTGTAAACCCCAACCAGCCTCGTCGTGAATTTGATCCTATCGCCTTACAAGAACTGGCTGATTCCATTGCAGAAATAGGTATCATCCAGCCTATCACCTTACGTAAACTAAACGAAGATTCTTATCAAATTATTGCAGGTGAAAGACGATATAGGGCATCCATACTTGCTGGTCTAAAAACAATTCCAGCATACATTCGTACTGCAGACGACGAGAATGTGATGGAAATGGCCTTGATTGAAAACATTCAACGCGAAGACCTGAATTCTCTGGAAATCGCACTGGCCTACCAGCATTTAATTGAACAATATGAACTGACACAAGAACGCCTGAGCGAACGCATTGGCAAAAAACGAACAACCATAGCAAACTATTTACGTCTGCTAAAATTGCCAGCCCCCATCCAAGTAGCCTTGAAGAACAAGGAAATAGATATGGGACATGCACGTGCGTTATTAACTCTGGAAGATCCTAAAAATCAGATACGTATCTTTAATGAGACAGTCGCTCAAGGGTACTCCGTGCGTAAAGTGGAAGAAATTGTAAAAGCACTGGCTAACGGTGAAAGCATAAAAAGCGGAGGAAAAACAATCTCTGCCAAAGGCACACAATTATCTGAAGAATACTCTATGCTTTCAAAATCATCTGTGCAATTTCTTTTGGAACGAAAGTACAACTTTCCTGTACCAATAAGGAAAAGGAAAGATCAGCATTTCCTTTTCAACAGCGATGCAGATCTGGAAAGAATTATGGAGATTCTGGATTCTTTTGAAAAAACGGAATAAACAAAATAATTTGAGAGCACATACTTTTACATATATTCTGTCGCTTATCCTGCTATTCTGTATCCCCTGGGGGAATATGGAGGTAAATGCACAGCGAGCCCAAAAACGCAGGGAGGGCATACTGACAACTGATTCTATCCGCTCACAGAATCGGGCAGACAGCCTGGCTTTGGCTGATACAACCAACCTGCAGCGAAAACTCGCATTAGAGGCACTGGAAGCCCCCTTAGATACTGCAGCCTTGGCAAGACAAAACGACTCCATTCAAATACTCTGCCTCCCACTCAGGAGAAAAAACGCTGGATACCCAATTCTAACCGTACAGTATGGTTAGGACTCGTTATCCCTGGAGCCGGACAGATTTACAACCGGAAGTACTGGAAACTACCTATCATTTATGGAGGTTTCGTAGGATGTGCATACGCCTTGACATGGAACGGACAGATGTATAAGGATTATTCTCAAGCCTACCAAGACATTATGAGCGATAATCCCAATAACAACAGCTATATGGATTTCCTTCCTCCCGGAACAAATGTCAATGACCGTTTGGAGTATTGGCAGGAAATCTTCCGAAAACGAAAAGACCTTTATCGACGTCAACGCGATTTAAGTATATTTGCATTCATTGGTGTATATCTGCTATCAGTGATTGATGCCTATGTAGATGCTGAGCTGTCTGATTTTGATATCAGCAAAGACCTCAGCATGAAATGGGAGCCTACCGTGTTCAACGATGCATTCCGCAACCGTCCGCAAGGAGTTGGTTTGCAATGCTGTATTAAATTTTAAAAGATGAAAAGAATAATTTTTAGTTTACTTACTGCTGCAATCTGTAACGCTTCTTCTCTTTTTGCCCAACAGACAGAAAAAACGATTACCATACAAACCAATGGGCAGGAAGATGTAATAGATTTACCGGAAGGAATGATTACCACTACAGATAGTCTGTACTTGGACTGGATTTCCAAGCATTACATCAATCCTGCAGAAAACTGTACGATGACTACTCAAAATCCGGAAGTCAGCGATTCTATTTACATGGACCGCTTGCAGCGTATTCCTGCTATTATAGAAATGCCTTATAACGACATCATACGGAAGTTATAGACATGTACTCTACCCGTCTCCGTCAAAAGGTATCATTTATGCTAAGCGCCAATAATCTATATATGCCTATTTTTGAAGAGGCACTGGATTTATACGATCTTCCGTTAGAATTAAAATACCTTCCCGTCATTGAATCGGCATTAAACCCGACAGCCACTTCGTCACAGGCGCAGTAGGGTTATGGCAGTTCATGCTTCGCACGGGACAAGTATATGGGCTTAAGGTCAACTCACTTGTGGACGAACGCAGAGATCCGGTCAAATCTACTCGTGCTGCAGCACGTTACCTGAAAGATTTATATGATATATATCAGGACTGGAATCTCGTTCTGGCAGCCTATAACTGTGGACCTGGTACTATCAACAAGGCTATCCGCCGGGCTGGAGGCGAAAAGGATTTCTGGAAAATCTACAACTTCTTACCGAAAGAAACCCGAGGTTACGTACCTGCTTTCGTAGCTGCCAATTACATCATGACTTATTACTGTGAACATTATATCAGCCCTATGGAAATGAACATGCCAGAAAGTACCGATACTGTTCACATCAACCGTTCACTGAACCTAAATCAGGTGGCAGAAGTATGCAAGGTAGACATAGACCAGCTCCGCGCACTTAATCCAGAATTTAAAAAAGATATTATCCCTGGAAACGAAAAGCCATACGCACTACGATTGCCTACTCAAATAATGAGTTACTTCATTGACCACGAGGATAGTATCTATAATTATAAACCAGAAGTTTTTCAAACCCGTCGCAGCACCGTAACTGTCAGCAATACCACTACTAAAGGGAAAAATAGCGGAAAAGCTGTATACCACCGCATCCGTAACGGAGAGACATTAGGAGGCATTGCCGCTAAGTACGGAGTTAGCGTAAGCCAATTACGGAGACTGAACGGAATCAAGGGAAGCAGTATCCGGGCTGGCAAATCTCTACGCATCCGGTAAGAAAACCCCTCATTTGCTTGTTTGATTCGTATTTTTCTCTATTTTTGCATTATTGATTCAAAGAAAAGGGAGAGAATTATGACCGAGGAGAAACTTACGCAGGAACAGACAGATGAAAAAAATGATTGATGAAGCATTTCAGGAGCTATTGGACCAATACCTGAAAAGTAAACATCGGAAAAAAAGTCGAGATAATTACAAAAGCATTTAATTTCGCCCGACAGGCACACAAAGGAGTGCGCCGACGTTCGGGCGAGCCTTATATTCTACATCCTATCGCTGTAGCACGCATCGCCTGCGTAGAAATCGGCTTAGGATCTACCTCTATTTGTTCTGCTCTACTCCACGATGTAGTAGAAGATACTGACTATACCGTAGAGGATATCGAAAACTTGTTTGGACCTAAGATTGCTCAAATTGTAGATGGATTAACCAAAATTTCAGGAGGAATCTTCGGAGACAGAGCTTCTGCACAAGCTGAGAACTTTAAGAAGCTGCTTCTCACAATGAATGATGATATCCGTGTCATTCTTATAAAAATTGCCGACCGGTTGCATAATATGCGTACCTTAGGCTCCATGCTCCCAAGCAAACAATATAAAATTGCCGGGGAAACACTCTATATCTACGCTCCTCTCGCCAACCGACTGGGTCTGAATCGTATCAAAACAGAATTGGAAGATTTAAGTTTTAAATACGAACACCCAGAAGCTTACCAGCAAATCGAAGAAAAGCTAAAGGCTACTCAAGCTGAAAGAACCAACCTATTTGAAGAATTTACAGCTCCCATTCGCGAACAATTAGATAAAATGGGGCTTCCTTATCGTATTCTGGCACGTATCAAGTCTCCCTACTCCATCTGGAACAAGATGCAAAACAAACACATTACGTTTGAAGAAATCTATGACATACTTGCCGTACGTATCATTTTCACTCCTAAGAATGAAGAGGAAGAACTGAATGACTGCTTCAACATTTATGTAGCTATTTCCCGGATATATAAGCCTCATCCTGACCGTTTGCGCGATTGGGTCAGCCATCCAAAAGCCAATGGATATCAGGCTCTTCATGTGACATTGATGAGCAACAAAGGACAGTGGATTGAAGTTCAGATCAGAAGTGAGCGAATGAATGATGTAGCAGAACAAGGTTTTGCTGCACACTGGAAATACAAAGAAGGAGGAGGAAGTGAAGACGAAGGAGAGCTTAGCAAATGGCTGAAAACCATCAAAGAAATTTTGGATGATCCGCAGCCCGATGCCCTTGACTTCTGGATACAATCAAGCTTAATCTTTTCGCATCTGAGATATTTGTATTTACTCCTAAGGTGAAAGTTAAAACAAAGCCTCACGAAGATGCAACCGCACTCGATTTTGCCTTCTCCATTCATACATTCTTAGGAAGCCATTGTATTGGAGCTAAAGTAAACCATAAACTGGTACCACTGAGCCATAAACTGCAAAGTGGAGATCAGGTAGAAATTCTGACTTCAAAATCACAGAAAGTACAACCTTCATGGATTAATTTTGCCACGACAGCAAAAGCCAAGGCTAAAATATTATCCATCCTCAAAAGAGAACGAAAGGAAGTCCAGCAGGCCGGAGAAGACATGCTGCATGAATTCCTTAAGAAAGAAGGCATTGAAGCTACTGAAACGAACATCCAGAAGCTTTGTACCCTTCATAAACTAAAAAACTCCTGAAGACTTGATGTACCAGATCGGGCAAAAAGTTTTCACCTTAGGAGATTTGGAAAAGAATGAGTTAAAAGAAAAATCCACTCCCACAAACTGGAAAAAATACATTGCATTTGCATTTGGAGGAGGAAGCAAACCCAAATCTCAGGATAATGCATCTTCCAAAGAAAAACCTGCTTTGAACATTGACAAGAAGAAAATTGTCAAGCTTACGCCTGAAGAAATTCAGAAGCACTACATCATTGCAGACTGCTGTAAACCAATTCCCGGAGATGATGTCTTAGGATATATTGACGACAACAATCGAATTATTATCCATAAGCGCCAATGCCCGATAGCTACGCAACTGAAAACCAGCTTTGGCAACAGATTATTGGCCGTACAATGGGAAACAGGTAAAGCACTTAACTTCCCGGTAAATGTATACATGAAAGGAATCGATGGAATTGGAGTGCTTAACCAAGTAACAGGAATTATATCCCAACAGTTGAACGTAAATATTCACAAATTGAATATCGAGTCCAATGATGGCATTTTTGAAGGCCGAATTCAATTGTTTGTACACGATGTAGATGATGTAAATACCATCTGCGAGAATCTTAAGAAATTAGACCACATCAAGAAAGTCACCCGAATAGAAAACTTCGATGACACCATTACCGATTAAAACTTGCTGCTGTCGCATTTTCTTTATAATCAATCCGATAAAAATCTTACTCAAATTCAGGGCTGGTTTCTCCGCTGAGATACCGGCCTCTTTTGTTTGTAAAGAAATCCTGAACTTTTTCATGAAATATCCGTCCGTTATTTCCCGAAGACAAAACCAGATTTACCTCGACACGTACGTGACGAGGTCATGACACGTTCGTGCGGAGAGGTCGACACGTACGTGTCGAGGTCTTAACACGAACGTGTTGTGATATCATCGTAAAGACATTTCCTGTACAACTTCTATTGCATCGGACAATAATATAGAACAGCTCTATCCAAATAGAGCTGCAGATTTTTATATAGCTTTTCTGATGGAACTGACTAGAGTAAAATGGGGAAAGAATAAGAGACTTAAAAAACAAAAAAACCGCTGATGTTCAGCGGTTTAATAATCACGTGGACCTGGAGGGAGTCGAACCAAAACCAATATGCATCTATATATCAACAAGTTACACAGTACACTTTTCTATACTCCAATGAAAAATCCAATAAGCCCAACTTACTCTATTCAAAGACCTTACGCAATGCAAAACTATGAAAAATGAAGAAATCACCACAATTTCCTATAATAGAATTTGGATAATTCACTTTTATCACAGAACTTTGTACCAACATTCACGGCAGGGTGAATGTATTAAACATGATTATAAACACTTTGTCCTGCCACAAAGTACCAAAATCAGGAGTATGAACAGATATGACAAACAATCTGGATACGCTCCTAATGCGTCTGTAACCAGTTTAGAGAACTGCCAAGTTACAGGAAAATTAGGAAAGGATACTTCTTCAATCCTTTATGACTTAGTTGATTTGGAGCAAATCTTCAAAGTAACTAAAAGAACATTATTTAACTGGAGAGCCAAAGGGTTTATCAGTTTTTGTTAATTTTGGGGGTAAGCTATACATGACTCATGAAATGCTAATGGCTTGTATTGAAGCCAGAAAGGAGGGAGTATGTTGAAAACCCTACCTCATGCTATACCAAAAGTAGCAAGCCCAACCGAAAAAATACCCAATGAGGGGTTCAATTCCAACATTGAACAAGTACAGGCTTATCTAACAAGACATTATGAGTTTAAGTACAATTCTGTCACTCAAAGATTATTAGTAAGAATTAGAAATGCTGATGAGCAATACCATTATTTGGAAGACTATGAGTTCAACAGCATATTAAAAAAAATCAAAATCCAAAACAATCAAGTGCTCAAAGGATATGTTGCTGATGATTTTAAAATCAGATTATGTCCTACAGTTTGACCCCTTTCTGAACTATTTAGAAAATTTACCAGAGTGGGATGGAACTGATTATGTCGCTCAATTAGCTACATCTGTCAGAACAACTCAACCTCATCACTTTGCTAAATGTCTAAAGAAGTGGATGGTAGCATTAGTAGCATCTTTGATGGATGAGAATGTAGTAAACCAAACAGCAATCATTCTTTCAGGTGCACAAGGTATTGGCAAAACCACATGGTTTCACACTATACTTCCTACTGATTTTCAAGAATTTATCCATAAAGGATATATACAAACCAAAGACAAAGAAACCAATGTTAAAATATCAGAATGTGTACTCATTCTAATGGATGAACTTGAAAACTTGTCTGATAAAAGCATGGATGGAATTAAACAGCTTATGACCCAAAAGGGAACAAGCATGAGAAGGGCTTATACCACTATCAGCCAGTATTATAGGAAGAGGGCCTCATTTGCAGGTACAGTCAATAGAAAACATTTCCTGAAAGATTTAACTGGAAATAGAAGATTCTTGTGTTTTGAAGCAGAAAGTATCAATCTGCAACATAATATACCTATAGACCAGCTATTTGCCCAGCTCTTACATCTTTACAGAACAGGCTTTCAATTTTGGTTTGATGAAGATGAGATTGAAGAACTCGATAGAATGAACTCTGAATTTAGAGATATCTCAATTGAAGAAGAGTCTTTTATAAATCATTTTGAGAAATGTGCTATTGATGATGAAAATGGACTATTTATGACCACTACTCAAATTCAGCAGCAGTTAGTTCAAAAGACTGGACATAAAGCACTTTCAACTCAAATGCTGGGCCATGTCCTAAGAGACATGAAAGTAGAAAGAATAAAAAGAGGAGGAGTATATGGCTACCTCTTAAAAGCCAAAACTGACTTTATAATATATCCAAAGACAAGAAGTTACCTTGCCTACTCTTATTCAGGGTAAGCAGGTAACTTATTGTTTAACCTTGTACACATTATATGCAGCACTAAGCAAAGATAATTCTTTTGCTTCTACTTCATAAATTATTTTCTTATAGAGTTATAAACCTCTCCTTTCAGTATAGAAGAGGTATATTGTTATAGAATGCTTAGTTTACATCTTTCCCAGAAATCATTCAATAGGGATTTCTTTAATCTCAAATTTTGATTGAGGTAAATCCCCTACGCGCATAGCCTGCAACCTTAGAGTGCTGAATAAGCCACTATAATCTCCTTTAGATAATTGTTGCATTGTTATAAATGTCATATCAATCACTTTCTCCTTACTTATCTTTTTTATAACGGTATTACCTGCTATAAAGGGGCTACTATGAACATCTATTGTATTATAAATAAGATAGTAAACTATTAAAGGGTTAAGCCCATTGATATTAAAGGAGTTCTTACTTTCAGGCAGGTTTATGCTATACTTGGCAGCATAATCTTTAACATCTTGAATAGAGACTGTTATATCAGCCACTAGTCTTAACCCGTTCTCCTTAAACACCATTTGAGCTTCTGACAGAGTATATAAAGAATCCTGTTTAGCTATCAGTGCCCTATTCTCTTTGTGTAATAATACACTATAAGAGATAGAAGATACTGATACAATCAATAATACGACAATAGATAAAATAGTTGTCTTTTTCATTACTTATCTGTTATTATTAATTTGTCCAAGTCTATAATCCATCCATTTGCTGTAAGGAATGGCATACCAAGTACCCCATGTACCTGTATTCCAGATTCATTCTCAATATGTTTCATGCCTTTGTACTCCTCTATGACTGAGAATACTCCAGAGTATGCTTTTCCCTCTAGTTGAAAGGTTATTCCCACATATTGGGTCTTATGCTCCTGTCCCTCAAAGCCTATCATAGAACCGCAGCCTTCAAGCTCAATGAAAGACTTGGTGAAGTGCTTGCATACAAACTTGTATATGATGTTTATGGTTGCTCCTGTATCAATCAGAAAGCATAGGTTACCTTTATTTCCATCATCAGTTGTCAACTCAATAGTAATCAGAGGTAAGCCTGTCTTAGCTATGCTCCAACTTAAATCCTGTTCCATGTTATTTTATATTAGTCCTTTGGGTTAAATTACTTATGTCAAACTTGATAGTCTTGTTATCTTTTACTGCATAAACCAAACTTCCATTACTTCTAACAGGTGATATGTTATCATAGATGGCAGGAAGTATCTCATTCCCTTGTGTATCTATAAGTCCCACCTCTTTATTACAGTATCATCTGTTTTCTCTTCTATGATAACTCTGAGTAGTCCATATTCCACTCCACTAATCCACTTGTATTGGATGAGAGTAAGTAGATTGCCTGTAGGAGTGATTAACCCTTTAAGGAGTTTTTTTACGAGCTATAAGGAGATTGTTGTAGTAATCAAGGCTGTCATACTCTCCAAAAGGTATAGTCATCTTCTTAGTTAGAACTTCTATGATGCCTCTTTGATATTCAGAGTTCATGACTATTGCATATTGAGTACCAACAAGTGATATGCTTCGATACTCACCCATCAGCATTTCAAGTCCATCAGTATTTAATACTCCCCACTTGTTATCTTTACATACTACAATCATAGATTCAGGAGAAGTGAACTCTCCTGTAATGTTATCATATTGAGGTTGAATTACTATCTCAGCATAACTATTGATAAAGCCTATCTTGCCATTCTGTATGACAGGACATAGATAGCAATCATAACCATTCAATAACTCCTGATTAACCAAGAGACCGATACCTTTGGCCTTTAGTTTAGCAATCCTCCCCTCTTGACTACCATAACAAGTTTCATGTACTGTTCTGCCTGTAGTCCCAATATAGGACTTGGCGAGAAGTTGTGGTGGTGTTTTGTATATCTTCATTAATACTCTCCTTTCTCAGCTTTGTCTTCATCATCTTCCCAATCATCATCATTGTAAGGTCTTGCACCACTAGACTTATCACTCACCATGTAGATTATACCCACTATTGTTATAATCCATCCTATAATAGTTATTGAATCCATCACTTCTTGTTTTTTATAATGTTCAATGATTATACCTATCACCCCTAATATAGGTATGATAAATATGAGGAAAATCCATATTAAGCTTATTGCTATTTCTGTAGAACTCATTGCTATCTGCCTCCATATCATCTCAGTTTAAGGCATAAAGAAAGGTGTGATACTTTCCTGTTCAAGTCCAAGGTATCACCACAACACCTACAATCACAAACAGAGAAAGCCCACACCTTATGGTATGAGCATTCACTTGCTTACTGCTGTGATTGTTAGTCTTCAAAGTGGTGATTTTAGGACTGTCACAAGTAAGAAGCAAACACTTCCTTTTCCAATATGTCTTTGTTAAACCTTTACTTCATTGGCAATTACTTTAGTTATTACTGCTACAAAGGTAGCACTTTCCAGCGAGAAACAATCATAGAACCGCCACTTTTTCAAAGCAAACTCCAGCATATCAGATACCATAGGTATGGGCTGTGCCTTAACTACATACAAAGGTACTCTTATTCCCTGTTATTAATGCAGGATAGTTTAAGTAATGTCCTGTTGCTAACAATGCAGCAATGAACTTTACTGATAATATTCATTCATTATAGGTATAGCACATCAAAAGCCCCAACCTGTAATAAGCTGGGGCTTGTACAACAACAAACTACAGACATGGGCTGCTACCAGTCCAATACCTTAGCCATTATGAAGAGACCAATAAAGAACATGGCTATCTCTCCTAAAAGGTCTAACACAATTTCCATTTCTTAAATTTGTTATTTGTTCAACATTACTCAATACAAGCGGCATTCTTATGGTCAAGAAAGGGATTAAGTTAAGGATGATGGAACAGCCACATATCCTAACTTCCTTAAACAAACCTCTTCCTGACCATAATAGCCAACCTCTTTAATGACCAAATGCACATCTAACTCTGTCTTTATATAGAGAAATCTCAAGTTAGATGTGCAATTTGTGCTTGCCTTCCTTATCCTTATAGCAGGTGTACTCACTTTCCTATAAATCAGAAAAGAGAAGTGAGTACAATCCTGCTCTGCTGTAAAGCTAATATGTTACAATATATAATATTTATAACTTAGTGCGCAAATGTCGATTTTTACTTTAATTCCTATAAGACAGTCCAGTATTTTTCGACACAACAAGAATTTCCTACCATAATGGATAAGAGAGGGAGAAAACTACTAATCAGGGTGATTACTGGATGAACCAAGAATACTCACTTTCTCCATAGAGAGCCTTGTTAAGCCCCTCTGCAAGCTGGGTGGCATTGTAGGCTCTATCCAAGAAGTTATCAATGTAACTGCTCTTATTAGCTCCTGTAAGCAGATTATACACATTCCACATGCTGATTCCGCTATTAGGGTCTTGAAGAGGTGAAAAGTTATCATCATGATAATATGCCTTGGCTACAAGGTTCACCTGTGTATCAGTCATAAGCATCAGAGGCAGCTTCCTCTTCTGTTCATTAGGCAGGTATTGGTACAGTCTGCTCTTGCCCAAGAACTGTGCAAACTGCTGTTCTGTCATGTAGCTGTCCTTAAAGGCTGACATATAGTAAAGGTGCTTTGATATGTTGTACTCTTGGAATAGCTGCATGGCAGATGTAAACAGGTCATTGATGCTCATCACCTTTAGCTCTGACTTGTAACCATCAGTAGAAACACACATATTGCAACATACCATATTCTTGAAGCCAATGAACACCTTGAATTTCTCTGCTCCTTTCCTACTATAAAGGTTCTCATGGTTGTATGCCCTTACACCACCTATGGTGAGGTTAAGCCTGTTACCTGCAATGTCCTCATGAATGGTGGGTATCTCGAAGCAGAACATCATCCTTTCATAATAGATGGTCTTGTCTGTTTCCAGCAAGTCCTTTACTGGCTTGTGGATGGCTTCAGGGGTTCTTCCCTTAATCACATGGCTTACCCTTATAGCTGGGCATTCAATGGTCTCATTGGGGAATACTCTATTGGCAGCTTCCCATACAGCTTCTATGAAGTTGGGATGTGAGATTGTTATCTCATTATCCTTGCTGAATACAGGCACTACGCAGTCATTTTTCAAATGTTCAATAGTGACTTCTTTTGTATTGGCTTCTATGAAAGGCAACTTATGCCCACTTCCTGACTGTGGCACTTCTGCTTCCATTATCTCTATTGGAGTAATGACCTCCGCATCATATCTCAAACTTCTGTTCATCCTGCTTGGATAAACCAAATCAGCCCTGACAGGCTGCAACTGCATTGCTTCCATATCTTGTAAAATTAGGTGTATAGTTGATACTCTTGTTCTTTATCTCCTGCAACTCTGATTTCTTGTTCATGAAGTCAGAGGTGAGTTGCTGATACCATTCAGGGTACTGGTGATAGATTGAGGTCAGTTCCTCAATGGACTTGGCTTGGTTTATCTTACCTCTAATCATTTCTACGGTAACCCCGTCATTGCACCAGTCATTGATGATTTGCCCTGTGGTTGGGGTAATCATGAAGTCAGGTTTGTTAATGAAAAGATTTGTCCTGTCCTTAGATACCACACACTGGTGTTTCATATTGATGTCAAAAACTATGGTAAACTCATAATCTATTCCATCCCTCATGACAGCCTTTAGACCTACCTTTTCAGGCACCATTTTGCCATTCTTCTCATTCAGCACATAATCCTGCTTGCACCTCATGGTACAGATAATGTGCCTGTCTGACTGCAATATCTTCTGCATGAAGCTGTTCATTCTTGGTGTTATCTTCTGCCAGTTAGTGAAGCTGTTCCCTTGCAAGTTGGCATGGTACTCCAGCAGGTTATCCCAGCATTGGGATATGCTGTCTATGATGATTACCTCCATGCCTGCATCCTCACATACCTTTATGGCTTCCATATAGGTTTCTGGTGTGAAGTTCTCATTCAAGCTCAATACATTGTAACTGCCCAGATGTGCATATAAATCTGCACTTCCATTCTCTGAATCAATGACTGCTATCTTAGTCCAGTCATTGCAAAGTCCATAAGCCAGCAGTAGTGCTGAATAGGTTTTTCCACTACCTGCACAGCCTTGCAAGGCTAACTTAATCTTAGCCTGCTTCTTAGATGATTTTCTTAAGTTCATCATATCAAAAATACATTTAGTTAAACCTTTTGAGAAATAAAAAAAGAGTAGCAAGCCTTAACTCACTACTCTTCTTGACCTTATTGACCAACCTTAAAGGGTAGCCAAAGTAGGTGCTCCTCCATCCCCCTTCTGATGGAGCATATAGAACATATCTCCTGTATCTGGAGAGCATACCTGTGAGATGACAGGGTTGGAGATTTCACCATTAATGAACTTCTCACTCACTGCACCAGTTTCAAAACCATAGACAAAGAAGCACTTACCTGTATAGGGATTCTGCTTAACTTCAATCTTATTTACACTCATCTTGGACTTGAACTCTTCAACAGTCATAGTCTCTAAAAACTTTAACTTTCCATGTCTATTAATTTAGAATGTTATACATTTAGTTACAAAGGGGGAGTTAGTGCCCAATGAGTTAGTACCAGTTCATATCACCAGCAATTAACTCACTGGGGTATCTCCCACTCCAAAGCAAGGGGAGGGAGGGGAAAGGTGGTTAAGGCTTGCTTATGGAAGTCCAGAAGAGGTGAAAAATTAAAATAATTTTTTTAAAATAGAATTGGAGAAGGGCAGTAAATACAGTTATCTACTTCTATGTTCAGATATGGCAACCCTCTGCTTACAATGAAGGAAACAGGGACTTTTGAACTTTATCTCATTCATAACACTTTTCTACATTTAACATTTCATGCTCTATTGAAGCATCCAATACTCTCGCATAATGTTGTGTCATTCTAATACTGGAATGTCCTAACATTTTAGATACATTTTCAATAGAAACCTGATTAGCAAGAGTAACAGTCGTGGCAAATGTGTGTCTTGCAAGATGTGTAGTTAAATCTTTACTAATACCCACTATACCAGCTATCTCTTTCAGATAAGCATTCATTTTCTGATTAGATAATACAGGAAGCAATTTCCCTTCTTTATGGGATAATGAAGCATACTTATCAAGAATTTCTTTAGCTGGCTTTAATATGGGTACATGATACATCACATTGGTTTTATACCTTGATTTTCTAATCCATAATCTACCATTTTCTTCCGTAATATCATTGATACTCAAAGAATAAACATCAATATATGCAAGTCCAGTATAACAACAAAACAAAAACACATCCCTTACTTGCTCAAGTCTGACAATATTAAAATCTTTATTAGCAAGCCTTGTAAGCTCTTCTTGTGTAAGAAAGCCCTTATCAACAGGTTCCATTTTTAGCTTCAGTTCTTCTGTAGGAGAAGCTGTTATAAGTTTTCTTGATACAGCTAACTTAAGTATTTTTCCAAGATTTCTGATATATTTTACTGTAGTATTATTGCTATTATGTCTTACAGTCATCAAATAATGTTGATACTTTTGAAGCATTTCCACATCAATTTCACTAATATCTACATCTTCTACTTGGTATTTGTACAGCAGAAACTCATGAAAAAGCTTCAAAGAAGTTTTCATGTCTTTTGTAGGTAGCCAATGCTACTGATATATCCACTAATTCCTTCAATTCTTGATTATGTTCAGCATAAAGAGCTAAAATGCCTGTTTTAGGCTTGGGAGCATTAAGGTACTTATATCTGTCTAAAATCTCTTTTGCACTTACCTGTTTACCCTCTCTCTGAATTTGGAGAGTTAAATCATGCAGAGTATATTCCATTTGGTCTAAAAAGGAATTTGTCTGCTTGTTAACTAATGTATTTCCTTTTGCTCTGCCTTTAGTTGCCACCCAATGGGAGGGCATTACACTTCTTCCTGTAGTAACTTCGGCTGAAAGCCTGTTAAATGTAACTCTTACAAAGATAGATGCAGTCCCATCCTTCAAAAGCTTCTTCCTTTTAATAAAGAATAAAATTGATACCATATTACACCACTTTTAATTATTATTTCAATGATGCAAAGGTCTTAATAATCAGAGAATTACACAAGTGCAAAAGATTGAATATCAATGAAATAGAACGAAGTCTGTTGGACCTAAAGAAGGACATATTTCAAGTCCAATGATTTATCCAACCAAAAATTTTCTTTTATATTCATTTTAATTCATCATCTTACAAAAGCAAAATCCTGCAATTCAGAGAATTACAGGATTTTTCATTGTCTTTCATCAGACTTCTGTGGACCTGGAGGGAGTCGAACCCTCGTCCAAACAAGGAAGCCATATGCTTTCTACATGCTTATCTCTGCCTTCGGTTTTCGTGCATAAGCAAGACCAGAGCCACCCACTTATACCTTAGTTCCTAAAATTTCATTTCAGTCGCGGAACGAGACCAAAACTATTTCCGAATTTGCTGCACCGCTAAACCAAACGCTTCGGAACAAGAGCTTTTGAGCGATGTCTCGTTTCCATCACTTTGACGGAAATAAAGCTAATCTACTGTACTTCGATTAAGCAGCGAGAGCATAGTTTTCGTTGCCAGATAATTGTTCAGTAACTGAGATTATAGTGCAAATCACTGACGCACTGCATGCTTACATACCACATCTCTCGCTGTCAAAACCAAACAAGCCCAAGATTAGTATCAATTTTCTGCAAAGATAGTAAATCAAATACTATTTACAAAAAAAGAGAGGTAAATTCACTTGACTTTCATCCCAGCCGGCAAATTTACCCCTCTATTTTCAGACTAATTAATTATTAATGATGGAATAAACGGATTCCCGTAAATGCCATTGCAATACCGTATTTATCGCAAGTTTCAATCACATGGTCATCACGCACAGAACCTCCTGCCTGAGCAATATATTCCACGCCACTCTTGTGAGCACGTTCAATATTATCTCCAAACGGGAAGAAAGCATCCGAACCCAATGATACTCCCTTCAATGTATCAAGCCAAGCACGTTTTTCTTCGCGTGTCAATACTTCAGGTTTCTCAGTGAAGAACTGCTGCCATACTCCATCAGCCAATACATCGTCATGATCTTCGCTAATATAAATATCGATGGTATTATCACGATCGGCACGACGGATCTTTTCTACCCAAGGCAAATTCAGCACCTTCGGATGCTGGCGCAAATACCAGATATCAGCCTTATTACCAGCCAGGCGAGTACAATGGATACGGCTCTGCTGTCCGGCACCAATACCGATAGCCTGTCCATCTTTCACGTAGCAAACAGAATTAGACTGAGTATATTTCAAAGTGATTAATGCAATCATCAAATCACGTTTAGCAGCTTCAGGGAAATTCTTATTCTGAGTCGGAATATTCTCAAACAATTCTGCTCCATTCAATTTCACCTCATTACGTCCCTGCTCAAAAGTGATACCAAACACATCCTTCCCGTTCAATGGGATTCGGACGATATGCCGGATCAATTTTAATCACGTTATAAGTACCCTTACGTTTATTTTTCAGAATTTCAAGGGCTGCGTCAGTGTATCCCGGAGCAATCACTCCGTCAGAAACCTCACGATTGATAAAACGAGCTGTTTCTTCATCACAGACGTCACTCAAAGCTATAAAATCGCCATACGATGACATACGGTCTGCTCCACGAGCGCGCACATACGCATTTGCCAACGGAGACAAAGGTAAATTATCCACGAAATAAATCTTTTTCATGGTTTCATCCAGTTCCAGACCGATTGCGGCTCCGGCAGGACTCACGTGCTTGAACGAAGTTGCAGCCGGCATTCCGGTAGCTTCTTTCAATTCTTTCACCAACTGCCATCCGTTAAACGCATCCAGGAAGTTAATGTATCCAGGACGTCCGTTCAATACTTCAATAGGCAGTTCTCCCTCCTGCATGAAAATGCGGGCCGGCTTCTGGTTAGGGTTACAGCCGTACTTGAGTTCGAGTTCTTTAGCCATATTTTAATAGTTTGGTTGAATTTTCTACAAAAGTACGAAAAAATCAGAAGCTTCTTCATGATAAGTGCATGATTTTAAGAATTCCTCCAAAAGCCAACTGAAATATCACAAAATAAATCTGTATTTTTGCCCATATTCTATACAAAATATAAATGTTATGATAGACGAATTATTAAACTTCAACAAGACTTTCGTAGAAACCAAGGGATACGAAAAGTACATTACGAACAAATACCCTGACAAAAAAATCGCCATTGTCACTTGTATGGATACTCGCCTGACAGAGCTACTTCCCGCAGCCTTAGGAATAAAAAACGGTGATGTCAAAATCATCAAGAATGCCGGAGGTACCATCACTCACCCTTTCGGTAGTGCCATGCGAAGCTTGCTTGTGGCAATCTATGAATTAGGAGTGGAAGAAGTCATGATTATCGGACATACCGATTGTGGCGTACAGCACATGGACAGTGAAACCATGTTACAGCACATGCGTGAAAGAGGAATTTCACAAGACCATATTGAAATGATGCAATATTGTGACATCAACCTTAACTCATGGCTCAGCGGATTTAACGACACGGAAGAAGCCGTACAAAAGAGTGTACACATCGTACGCCATCACCCGCTCGTACCTCAAGACATAAAAGTAAGAGGATTTATCATGAACTCCACAACCGGAAATCTTACTGAAATAGAAGACAAATAAAACAATAAAAGCCGATAAAGGAGATTAACCCTTTATCGGCTTTCTTTAAGTACACAAAATTATCTTTCTTCTGTAAGCGCAATCATTGAAACTTCCTGAGGCACATAATCTCCCTGGAAGAAGCGGCTGGCACGAAGCAAATGACGCCAGATACTTACCAACTCCTGAGATTCCTGAAGAATATTCAAATATACCATAGATGCCTTCAAGCTTGCATTATCACCTTCCTGCATACGGTTCATCTGCTGTTTACGCAAAGCAGAGATACGATTTTTCAGGTCATCTCCTTTTTTCAGAATGTCATCCGCTTCTTCATAATTATCCTGGCTGATAGCCACTTTGGCACGTTCCATCAGTTTGCATAATTCATCACGTACAGGCAAGAATTCTTTTACACAATCCGGAGAAATCGGATTAAAGTTGTTGTCCACATGTTCTTTACACGGTTCACAAATTCGCTTCAAGCAATAAAGCATCTGTTCGCAACTGTTACTTCCCAAGTGGAACCAAGTATTCTTTTCCATAGCCACGGTTATTGGCAAACGGCGGAGACCAAGTATTTCTTTACGACGACGTTTCTTCAACATTTTCTTCTGGTCGTCCGTCGCATTCATAGCCTTTCGTAGCTACGCAAATCTTCATTGATGAACCCGTCGGTTACCTGCACATACGTCTTCTCACAGAAACCCACGTAATCAGTCAGTGTTTCCTGCACATGCTGACGGAGCAGAGCCAATGTTTCACTCTTGTCTTTGCTGCTCATCATACGTTTGAACACATCATCCTGGCTTTCTACCTTTTCCTTCTTGCTATATCTGATGTTACTACGAACCAGAAGTACGACTGCCACCACAATAAAAGCAAACATACCGAAGAAACTGGTGTAAAACATAACGAATGTAACCAAGGCACAAATAGTAAATGCGACAAAAGCAGTGATAAACCAGCCCCCAATCACAGAAAGCACGCCCGTGATACGATAGACCGCACTTTCACGACTCCAGGCACGGTCGGCCAGCGAACTACCCATCGCTACGATGAAGGCACATAAGTAGTAGACAAAGGCAGCTTCATGGTTGTACCCATGATAATCAGCAATCCGGACAATACCAGGTTCACCGAAGCACGTACCATATCAAAAGCGGCCCCGTCAGCCAAAATAATCTCATCTTTATTGAAGCGGCCGTCAATCCAACGACGTACATTTACCGGAATCACACGTACCAGAAAATCATTGATACTCGTTGCACGACGCACAATCACACGTGCCAGTGCAGAAGAGCCGAACATCTCATCTCCTTCCTCCTGACGAGCCAGGTCGACAGAGGTCTTGATTACATTCTTGGCTTTTTTAGAAGTGGCCAGTGCATAGACCATAATCACACCGGAAATGACCAGGAAAATCAGCGGAGTCTGTGCGGAAGACATAAGGGAAGACATCATGAAATCATGGATACCGGCTCCATTCGAATTGGCCACATAGTCTGTATAGGCAGAAAAACCGGCCAGAGGCACACCGATAAAGTTAACCAGGTCATTCCCGGCAAATGCCAAAGCCAACGAAAAAAGTCCCCAACAAAACTATCACCTTGAAGACATTCACCCTACACCAGTGGAGCACCTGCATCAACACGGTAAATATCACAAAACAGCCTCCCACCAGCATCGCGGTATTCTCCTGAATCCAGGCCAACGCTTCTGGAGTCATGAACGAAGCACTTTTAAGTCCATTGATAATAATAAAATAGCTCAACGATGTAACAGCTACACCGCCAAATATTCCAATGGTCCAGGAAAGATTCTTTTTATAGTTAAAGCTGAAAATCAAGCGGGAAAGATATTGTACCACAGTTCCTGCGATAAAAGCAACGGCCACAGAAAGGAAGATACCCATAATGACCGAAAGCGCCTTTTCCGTATTCATCATGTCGCCCAGACTCAACAGTCCGGTTTCATCGCCGAGTATTTTCAGTATTGCCAGAATAAATGTACCTCCCAGCAATTCGAACACCATGGATACAGTCGTGGAAGTAGGAAGCCCCAATGTATTGAACACATCCAGCAGTACCACATCTGTTACCATTACAGCCAACAAGATACACATAATCTCATAGAAGCTGAAATTTACCGGATGAAAGATACCATGACGCGCAATATCCATCATTCCATTACTCAGTACGGCACCAAAGAAGACACCGATAGCCGCCACAATAATAATTGTTTTAAACTTTGCGACTTTTGCCCCCACCGCCGAATTCATAAAATTCACGGCGTCCATTACTAACGCCCACCAGCAAATCAAAGACCGCCAGCATAAATAAGAAAATAACAATTCCTAAATAAACAGTTTCCATACTTGTTTTGTTAAGTTTTTTCCGAGTGCAAAAATATTTCGTTCGTGTTATAAAAAGAATGTCATATATGTTACAATCGTGTTACAAAATAAAAAGGACAGCCTGAAAAAACTTTGTTTCTCTTCAAACAACAGCATTAAAACTTTCAGTGATAATGACAAAAAGATATTTTATGCTCATTATCCTGCGTTTATCATCTGAAAATTCGTAATTTTGCACCTGATTTTTAAATATCAAACATTTATGTCAGAATCAAAAGAAAATAAGACCGCATTGGTGTCTGTTTACCATAAAGACGGTTTGGACGCCATCCTGGCCAAGCTTCATGCAGAAGGCGTTGAGTTCTTGTCTACCGGAGGAACACGTCAGTTCATTGAATCATTAGGTTATCCCTGCAAGGCTGTAGAAGACATTACCACTTATCCTTCTATTCTTGGAGGACGCGTGAAGACATTGCATCCTAAAATCTTTGGAGGTATCCTCTGCCGCAGAGAACTGGAAGGCGACCAGAAGCAGGTTGCTCAGTATGAAATTCCAGAGATTGACCTGGTTATTGTAGACTTGTATCCTTTTGAAGATACAGTTGCAAGCGGTGCAGCAGAACAAGACATCATCGAAAAAATTGATATAGGCGGTATCTCATTGATTCGTGCCGGAGCTAAGAACTTCAATGATGTAGTAATCGTAGCCAGCAAGCATCAATACCAACCTTATTGGAAATCCTCAACAAACAGGGAGCTGTAACCACACGCGAACAACGCCGTTGGTTTGCAGGTGAAGCATTTACTGTTTCTTCACACTACGACACTGCTATCCGCGATTATTTCAAAAAATAATTGTGCTGGCAGTCATTCAGTCTTCCTAAAACGGATTTATTAATTTCAAAATTCTAGACTTATATTAAAGGAATGGGATTATTCTCCTTTACACAAAACATAGCGATGGACCTTGGCACAGCCAATACCATCATTATCAGCAATGACAAGATTGTGGTAGACGAACCATCTGTTGTTGCATTGGATCGTCGCACAGACAAGATGATTGCCGTAGGTGAACGTGCCAAGCTGATGTACGAAAAAGAAAATCCGAACATTCGCACTGTACGCCCGTTACGTGACGGTGTTATTGCCGACTTCAACGCTTGCGAACAGATGATGCGCGGATTGATTAAAAAAGTAAATACAGGACGCCATTTCTTCACTCCCTCTTTGCGTATGGTAATCGGAGTACCTTCCGGTTCTACAGAAGTAGAATTACGTGCCGTACGTGACAGCGCGGAACATGCAGGAGGACGTGATGTCTACCTGATATTCGAACCTATGGCTGCAGCTATCGGTATCGGACTGGATGTAGAAGCTCCGGAAGGTAACATGGTAGTTGACATAGGTGGAGGTTCTACGGAAATCGCCGTCATTTCTTTGGGAGGTATTGTTTCAAATAACTCTATCCGTGTAGCCGGAGATGATTTGACAGCTGATATTCAGGAATACATGAGCCGCCAGCACAATGTCAAAGTCAGTGAAAGAATGGCAGAGCGTATCAAGATTCACGTAGGTGCAGCCATGACAGACCTGGGAGATGATGCACCTGAAGATTATATCGTACGTGGTCCAAACAGAATCACTGCCCTGCCGATGGAGGTTCCGGTATGCTATCAGGAAATCGCGCATTGTATGGAAAAGAGCATTGCCAAAATAGAAACAGCTATTTTAAGTGCCTTAGAAAATACACCTCCTGAATTGTATGCCGACATTGTAAACAATGGTATCTATCTGGCTGGAGGCGGAGCGCTTCTGAGAGGACTTGACAAACGACTGACAGATAAAATCAACATTCCTTTCCATATTGCTGAAGATCCTTTGCTGAGCGTAGCCAAGGGAACAGGCATTGCACTGAAGAATGTAGATCGTTTCTCATTCCTGATGAGATAATATCATAAAAATTGAAAATGAAGAGATTTCAGATTTCTTCATTTTCAATTTTCATTTTTCGTTTATACACCATTCGGATTCTCTGACATGCGAAACCTGCTCAATTTTCTGCTGAAATATAATCACTGGTTCCTTTTTCGTTCTATTAGAGGTTATTTCACTTACCCTGCTGTTCCGTTTCAACAACTATCAGGGAAGTGCTTTCTTTACTTCTGCCAACTACCTCGCAGGAATAGTATACGAAGCCTCCAGTCAAGTAACACGCTATTTTGGCCTGACAGAAGTCAACAAGGACCTAACTACACGAAATGTCGAATTGGAAATTGAAGTGGAACGCTTGTCACAAGCCTTAGAACAATATACACAAGACACTACAGGAGTGGCTAACCTGCGTAAAGAAGCATTAAAAGACTATGTGCTATATGATGCAAGAGTAGTCAATAACAGCATCACACACCCCAACAATTTCATTACCATCGACAAAGGAGAGGCCGACGCATCCGCCCGGAAATGGGAGTCGTATGTGGAAACGGAGTAGTCGGCATTGTTTATCTCACAGGAAAGCATCATGCCATTGTACTGCCCGTATTAAATTCCAAAAGCAGCATCAGCTGTAAAATCAAACGAACCTCTTATTTTGGTTTCCTGAAATGGGAAGGAGGTTCTTCACAATATGCCTACGTCAAAGATATGCCCCGACACTCCGAATTCTCATTGGGCGATACGATTGTAACAAGTGGGCATAGTGCTGTTTTTCCAGCCGGGATTCCCGTAGGAACCGTAGATGATATGGAAGACAGTCACGACGGACTATCTTATCTGCTCAAAGTCAATCTATTCACAGACTTTGCCCGACTGAACAATGTCAGGGTTTTAGGGTCATTCAACGGCACTGAGCAGGCACAACTTGAGGACAGCATACATTCAATGCAACCATAAAAATTAACGATACAGAAAGCCAAGGTAATTATGCAATATATCATACGTCTTGAATGGTTCATCATACTTGTCTTACTGCAAGTACTGGTACTCAACCACATTCATTTTGAACAATATGCCACACCGTTGTTCTATATCTACTTTTTATTGAAGATAGATTCAGACAACAGCCGTAAGGGATTAATGTTATGGGCCTTTTCTTTAGGACTTTGCATCGATATTTTCAGCAATACACCAGGATTAAACGCTGCCACATCTGTATTTACTGCCTTCTGCCGCCCATGGATTCTCAGATTGTTTTCCTTGCGTGACATTACAGACAACTTTGAACCAGGCATGTATCAGATGGGATTTGCTTCATTCTTCCGATATACAATAGTTCTTGTTTTATTACATGCTTTCATACTGAATATCTTGGATACATTCTCATTGGCCAACATGCCCACGCTGTTGCTGAAAATTGCCAGTGATACAATTGTCACGCTCATATTCATCTTATGTGTTGATTCTGTCAGGAGGAAAAAATAGTGGAAAGAAACTACGATCTTGAAAAGCGAAAATATGTAATTGGCGGTGCAGTCATTGTGATTGTGCTGATTTTTCTTATACGTTTACTTTCACTACAAATCATGAGTGAAGACTACAAGAAAAATGCTGACAGCAACGCTTTTCTCAAAAAAATACAATATCCAAGCCGAGGAGTCATATACGACCGGAATGAAAAACTGCTGGTTTATAATCAGGCTGCTTACGACATCACTGTGATTATGAAAGAAATTACGGAGCTGGATACCATGGATTTATGCCAAACACTGAAAATCTCACCGGGAGTTTCTGCGAAAAAAATTCCGTGACATGAAAGATCGCCGGCTTAATCCTGGCTACTCCCCTTACACCAACCAGGTATTTCTTACCCAGCTGTCGGCCGAAGATTGTGGTGTGTTCCAGGAAAAACTGTTTAAGTTTCCAGGATTCTATATCCAGCGACGTACCATCCGACAATATACCTACAATGCCGGAGCTCACATCCTGGGAGATATTGCCGAAGTTTCCAAATCCGATATGGAAAAGGATGAATACTATATTCCCGGCGACTTTATCGGTAAATTAGGTGTAGAGCGTTCTTACGAAAAGCAGTTACGAGGAGAAAAAGGTATCGAAATATTGTTGCGTGATGCCCGAGGACGAATCCAAGGGAATTACATGGACGGGAAATTCGATAAAGCTCCTGTAGCAGGAAAAAACCTGCGACTGAGTCTGGACATCGAACTTCAGGAGCTGGGAGAACGTCTGTTGGAAGGAAAAATCGGAAGTATTGTAGCCATAGAACCATCTACAGGCGAAGTACTCTGCCTAGTTTCTTCACCGACTTACGATCCTCGAAAAATGGTCGGAAGAAACCGCGGTAAGAACCACCTGATACTGGCACGTGACCCCTGGAAGCCTTTACTGAACCGTGCCATCATGGGTACCTATCCGCCAGGCTCCACTTTCAAGACCTCACAGGCACTGACCTTCCTGCAAGAGGGAATTATAACCACCCAGACCAGTTATCCGTGTTTTGGTGGATTCAACTTCCGGGGACTTCATGTTGGCTGCCACGGTCACCCCTCGCCGCTTTCACTGATTCCGGCATTAGCAACTTCCTGCAACGGATATTTCTGCTGGGGGCTCTATTACATGATTGGCGCCCGAAAGAAATACGGAACCGTACAAAAAGCCATGAACACCTGGAGAGATTATATGGTATCCATGGGATTCGGTTATCCGTTGGGAATCGACCTTCCCGGAGAAAAAAGAGGATTTATTCCCAATGCAAGCGTCTACGACAAAGCTTACCGGGGCTCATGGAATGGACTGACCATCATCAGTATTTCCATCGGGCAAGGTGAGGTCACACTGACTCCATTACAAATAGCCAACTTAGGAGCAACCATTGCCAACAGAGGCTATTTTATCACCCCCCATGTAGTGAAGGAAGTAGAAGGTGAACCACTCGACACCCTTTACACACAAAAAAGATATACCATGGTAGACCGTTCCCACTATGAGGAGGTGGTGCAAGGTATGCGCTCTGCCGTATTGGGCGGAACCTGTAGAGGAGCCAACCTGCCCGACATCGAGGTATGTGGAAAAACCGGAACGCCCAGAACCGTGGAAAAGACCACTCTGCCTTTATGGGATTTGCTCCCATGAAAGATCCCAAGATTGCCATAGCAGTCTATGTGGAAAACGGAGGATTCGGTGCGGTATACGGTGTACCTATCGGACGACTCATGATTGAAAAGTATTTAAAAGGGAAACTCTCGCCAGAAGACGAAGTCATGGCTACAGAGATTCAAAACAGGAGGATTGATTATGGGATACATGAGAGGTAGTGTATGGAAAAATGTGGACTGGTGGACCATCGGACTTTACCTGATACTGGTCATCTGCGGATGGTTCAGTGTGTGCGGAGCAAGTTACGATTATGGTGAGCCGAATTTCCTGGATATTACCACACGCGCCGGTAAACAGCTGATGTGGATAGGCTGTTCACTGGGGATAGGCTTTGTCATACTCATGCTTGAAGACCGTGTATACGACACCTACGCTTATCTGCTTTATGGCATTATGATTTTGCTACTATTCGGTACTATCTTCAATCCGCATGAAATCAAAGGTTCACGTTCATGGATTGTATTAGGACCGGTAAGTCTGCAACCCGCTGAATTCGCCAAATTTGCCACAGCCCTTGCATTAGGAAAATATATAAACGAATATACTTTCCAGATGCAGCGCACCCGCAATCTGATAACTGTATTGGGCATCATTCTGCTACCTATGGCATTGATTATACTCCAGAAAGAAACAGGTTCTGCCTGGTGTACCTATCCTTTTTTTTAATGCTCTACAGAGAAGGGATGACCGGAACGGTTCTATTTTCCGGAATCTGCGCTGTGGTATTTTTTATTGTCGGCCTAAAAATTCAGTGCAGAAATTATGCCTGATGAAATGACATCATGGGGGAGAATTCTCCGTGTTGACGCTGGTCATTCTGCTTTCTTCCTTTCTGGTGGGAAAATATTGTCAGCGTCAGTCGCCCAAACTTGCAGCCTACATTTTCGGTATCGGAGGCGGAGGAACGTTATTAGGAGCCCTGTTTTCCAACTATGTAATTCCATTTAATGTATGTCATCTCCAGTTAGCCCTTTGTGGAGGTATCGTACTCACACTGGCTTTCTTCTATCTGCGTGAACGACTGAGAGCTTATTTCTATGTAATTCTGTTCGTAGTTGGCTCGGGCATCTTTTTCTTCTCGACCGACTATGTATTCAATCAGGTACTTGAACCTCACCAGAAGATTCGAATCGAAGTGTTATTGGGAATGAAAGATGACCCTGCAGGAGCCGGATACAATGTCAACCAAAGTAAAATTGCCATCGGTTCCGGAGGATTATTCGGAAAAGGCTTTCTCAACGGTACACAGACCAAATTGAAATACGTTCCGGAACAGGATACCGACTTCATTTTCTGTACCATTGGCGAAGAGCAAGGATTTGTCGGCTCCGCTTTGGTCATTTTCTTGTTTATGGCACTCATTCTACGCCTTATCGTGCTATCCGAACGACAGGAAAGCCGCTTTGGAAGAGTATACGGCTACTGTGTACTGAGTATATTCTTTTTCCATCTCTTCATCAATATAGGAATGGTACTCGGACTAACCCCCGTTATCGGTATCCCCCTCCCATTCTTCAGCTACGGCGGTTCCTCACTGTGGGGATTTACCATCCTGCTGTTTGTCTTTCTCCGCATTGACGCGGCCAGAGAGAAATAACCGGATTCCCACATCGGATATTCCAGGCAATGGGTTCTGTCTCATCAGATGAGTGATACGAAAAATGCGGTCTATTGAATCGGTAGAGAAAACAACCGGTTTATCTGACACATATACATGCTGATACAATCCTCCCATTGCCCCACTCTGCACCCAGTGTCCTTTTTCATCGGTCAGATAAATGTGCAGTGTATCCGTGCGGGGCGGTATTGAATCGCCTTCCAACTGCGTCACCGAAAGCCAGATATCCCGATAAGGATATTCTCCGGTATGACGGAGACCTATCTCCATCCGGTACTCACCGGAAGAAAGTCCTACAGGAAGATGGAAAGCCAAGGAATCAGATTTATCCCAGCCTTCTTCACCAGAAACAGCCTGATATACATGATAACGCGTATCTGTATGACAGGCATTCAGCAGGAACAAGACACATAGTGCCAGTCCTGCCTTTATATAATGAATAAAAGATTCTTTAAGCCTGTACATCCGTATTTGTATTACGCTCCGGACGTTTGTTTCCCTCGTTATTCCGACGGAAATTTCTCCGCCCGTTGCGGTTAGGGCGAGGTTCCTGACCGGCTTTTGCCTGTAGTGCATTTCCGGCATTTTCAGCCACCGGAGCCTGTGGAGCTGCCGGAGCCGGATTCCCTTTTGGTCTCTGTGGACGGTTGTTTCTTCCTTGCGGTCCTTTATTTTCTTTCTCCTTAGGAGCGTCTGGAGTTTGTCCATTACCAGCTTCTACAGGAGCCGCTGACGCATTGTTTTGTGATGCCTGCCCTTTTTGTTTCTTTTTCCGGTTCTTTCCGCCTTTTTGTTTTGTCAAAACGGGTCAAGCTCTCTTGTTCCAGCAAGTCTTTTGAACGCTGCGATTCACGTCCGGAGAATTCGTCATCCAGTTTTTCAGGCTTTTCTCCTCGTTTGTTCATATTCAGCACTTCAAAGGCTCTGCGTGCGGAGATAGTCACTTCATTTGCCAGGAAACTCTTATCCGTACTATAAGTAATAGTTCCTTTCAGAATATCTGCCTTAAAGTAATAATACATGTTGTCCAACGTTTCAAGGGTAATTTCCTTACTCGGCAAGCGTTTCTGACATTCCACGTAGGCATCTACTTCATAATTCAGGCAGCATTTCAGTTTGGCACACTGTCCGGCCAGTTTCTGTGGATTAAGCGAAATATCCTGAAAACGAGCCGCACTGGTCGACACTGAAACGAAGTTCGTCATCCACGTAGCACAGCACAACTCGCGTCCGCACGGTCCGATTCCTCCGATACGTCCGGCTTCCTGACGGGCACCAATCTGTTTCATTTCAATACGCACCCGGAAAGTCTCGGCCAGCACCTTAATCAGCTGACGGAAATCCACACGTTCATCTGCAATGTAATAGAATATTGCCTTATTGCCATCACCCTGATATTCCACGTCACCGATTTTCATCTGAAGTCCCAGGCTTTCTGCAATCTTACGCGAACGAATCATTGTATCATGTTCACGTGATTTTGCTTCCTCATATTTTTCCATGTCCACCGGCTTTACCTTACGGTAAATACGGCGTATTTCTGCATCAGGCTTCAAATTAGCCTTACGCATCTGCAAGGGAACCAGTCTTCCGGTCAGTGTTACCGTACCGATGTCATGTCCCGGACTGGCTTCTACTGCCACAATATCTCCCTTCTCCAGATGCAGCCCGTTGCTGTTTTTTAAAATATCCCTTACGGGTATTTTTAAACTGAACTTCCACCATATCCTGCTCTTCTGCGTTTCCAGGAATATCGGCCAGCCAGTCATAAGTATTCAATTTATTATTCTGTCGTCCGCAGCCTCCACAGCAGAGTCGGCCACTTCCGTTTTTAAGCTTGAAATCGTCCATATATTGTTATTGTTGTTTCATTTCTACAATCATTCTCAGCGCCATGTCAAAAAAACCATCTTCGGATTCACATTCTGCTCAATGTGTACCTGTGCCTCCTCCAGCAATTCCATCACGGAAATAATGTTCCGCTCATTGATGTAAGGAGCAAAACGGCTGGCAAACTGTAACTCCTCCAGACTCAGATATACCATATCAGGTTGACGAAAATTGCAGATAAAGTTTTCACGCACCATCCGCTGGCAATATTCCAGGAGGTTCTTCTGCCGTTCGCGTCCCATTCCCGCCACCTGCTCACTCCACGCTTTCAGACTACGAATATCACGTTTATAGGCCGTACGCATGAGGTTCACAAAGAGTTCAAAGCAAAGCCTGTTTTCCTCTCCCAAATGCACATTTTCCACGGCCCTCAACAAACTTCCGGCCGAACGGTGTGCAATGTCACGGGCATCTTCCACAGGAAGCATATAACGCTCCACCAGATAACGCTCAATATCCGACTCCGGTAAAGGTTTTAAATTGATGCGCTGCGTACGACTCACAATCGTAGGAAGCAATAAGTCAGGTTCCTCACTCACTAACAGAAATACGGTTTTCAAAGGAGGTTCTTCCAGCAGTTTCAGCAGCTTATTCGCACATTCCACATTCATTTTCTCCGGAAGCCAGATAAGCATGACCTTGTATCCTCCCTGACTGGCTTTCAGCGAAAGCTTCCGCTGGATTTCATCACTCTCACGCACATAAATCTGAGGTTGCTGATTGCCCGCATCAATGACCCGCATCCATTCCTGAAGGTCGGCATACGGATTACGTCCCAGCATTTCACGCCACTGAGGCAGGAATTCATCGCAAACCACGTCCCTTCCGGCCTTTTTACGCACCACCGGAAAAGCAAAATGCATGTCAGGATGAGCCAGATGGTCCATCATCTTACACGAATTACATTGTCCGCACGCATCATTTTCTGCAGGATGATGACAAAGAAGATAACGTGCCACCGCTAAAGCTATGGGTAACTTTCCACTTCCAGAAGGTCCCGTCAGCAAGACGGCATGAGGCATCTTCCCATTCCTTGCACTATGAATGAGAAGTTGTTTCACATCTTCTTGTCCGATTACATCCTTAAAAAACGACATATTGTTCCGTAAAAATCAGGTTCTTTTTTTGGCTGTTACTACTATATAATCGGACAAAAATAAGAAAAAAATTGTAGTTTCAGGAGATATTCACCTTTTATTATTATATAACCGGTGTAAACAAATGCGCAAACCATCCTACAAAACGACGCCAGACACTCCGCTTCTTATATTCCTCACGGGTCATAATCGTACTATTGAGCTTATCGTTCTGAAATACTTCTCCCAACTCGGCAGTAGTAGGCAAATCCAGAATAAAA
>ENA-OQAL01000024-OQAL01000024.1-human-gut-metagenome-genome-assembly--contig:-NODE-24-length-36204-cov-6.373673_pt1 | contig 36204 bp, 29 predicted proteins | sample MGYA00242491_ERZ504519 | MGnify/ENA primary metagenome ERZ504519 (study PRJEB26092, sample SAMD00036260) | human gut metagenome | host: Homo sapiens | study: EMG produced TPA metagenomics assembly of... | reverse complement strand
GTGGACCGATATGAATAATCAGACCGTGGAGTTGGGCGGTCTCTATATGGACCCTGCCTACGTCAAGCGTGCTCAGCAGATCATGTGGAACTTCGCGGATGCGAGCAACGTGGTCATCCGAGGTGGTCAGGGTTCGGGTACTACGACTCGTAGTGCCAAGAATTCTGCAGCTGAGAAGAATGATGACGTATGGGATGGCTCGTTCTCCATGAAACCAACGATGACCCGGCTGCGGGCATGCTCGGTAGCATTCTCGTACCGAACGGCAGCTTTGAATCGCATGTGAGTACCAACGGTCGCGTATGGGTCGGTGGATCGTTCGCCATGTACAACCCTGACGCGGTAGGCAATACCGGTCAGGACGGCAAATTCTATCCGTTCATCAACTACGAACGTAGCCATTCCGCTTCGGCTCTGGATATGGACCAGGAGCGTCATAATCTGCCATGGAACGGCTCGTACTCCACTTCCTGCGCCGCGATCGCGTGGAACAAGGTGGATGACACCGCTGGGCACAATGCTCTCGGCGGAACCAGCTGGACCGTGTATGGCAAGAAGGACGATGCGGTAAACGGTACGAACGCTCTCGCCACCATCGCAGATGGCGGTTGGAACGATGATGCTGATGCGGAAGGTTCGTTCCAGCTGGGCAACCTCGCCAAGAACGGCACCTATTTCCTGAAGGAATCGGGTACGGCTGAAGGTTATGCGCAGAACACCAACATTTACCAGATCAATACTAGTGACACTACCGAAGCCGCAAAAAACATTGTTCATGTCTTTAACAGTAACGGCACTGAACTCACCGGAGAAGCGGATAAACTGCTGACTGGCGGCAAGATCGTCAATAAGAAGACGGGCTCTTCGATTACATGGCAGAAGGTTGACGGCACCGACAACAACACGTTGCTGGCCGGTTCGACGTGGACGCTCTCCAGGATGAATGGCAATACTGCTGAGCAGTCTTGGAACATTACTGACGACCAGTCCGGTACAGAGGTCAAGTCCGTCAAGATCTTTGATGTGAATAATAACGAAGTGGTTTCCGCGTCGTTTACGAACAGCACTGCGCAGCAATTCCACGCGGTGGCCTATGACCAGAACGGTACGCTCATTGACAATGCGAAGCTGACGTGGTCGTCTGCCGACAGCGCCGTGGCGGCAGTGAGCGAAAACGGTTTGGTCACTCCGACCGGCAATGGCAATACCACTATTACCGTGAAGTCGGCTGATGGTAATGTCACTGCATCGTTCACTGTCAATGTTTCCGGCGTGACCGTAGAGACTTCCGTGTCGATTAACGGCTATACCAATGGTCGGGAAATCAGTCTTGAGAAGGGCAAGACCCTCAAGCTGACTGCTTCCGTGGCTCCTGAAGGCAACACTGTTGAATGGTCCACTTCCAACAATGCGGATAACGTCTCGTTGAGCACCACCACCGGCACAAGCGTCACGTTGACCGCGAATAAGGTGACTTCTTCGACGGTGACGATTACGGCGAAAGAAACTCGTACCGGAAAATACGTCACCCTGAGGGTGAACGTGACCAAGCCGCCGGCAACCACCACCACGGTGTTCTTCAAGATGCAAGATGCCTTCAACCAGAATAATGGTCAGAAGCTGTTTCTTGAGTGGAAGACAGCAAATGGCAATTGGCCGTCGGACAGCGGCGATCCGCCGAACAGAAAAGAGATGACGGTTGCCAGTGGCTGCAATGGTTACGTGTCGTACACCATCAATGAAGTCATGCCTGCTAGCGCCAGTTTCCGAATCCGCAGAGATAAGGCAGGATGGACTACGGCGCAATCCTTCTATCGTCCCGGTGCAAACAGTGGTTTTGCGTTCAACGGTGGCGACATTGTGACGTTGAACACTGCAACTGAGATACTTGACACTGCGCCTTCCGGCTGCGCCGTCACCTCCACCGCCGCATACAGTAGCCGTCGTGTTGCTGCCCGCAGAGGCGAGCATCGCGCGGTCGCCTCCGTGTTGCGGACCCAAAGCAATGTGGTGAACGTGCTGGAAAACAGCACTGTTTCCAGCAAGAAGGATGAAGATACCAAGGCCGGCAAGTTCAAGGTTTCCGACCTTGCGAATGGCACGTACCAGCTGAAGGAGAAGGCCGCGCCGAACGGTTACGAAGTGTCCGATACGGTGTACACGATCACCATCGCCAACGGAACCGCTACTTGGAGCCCGGCGTTTGGCGCAGGTAACACTGGCAACAAGATCGCAAACACTCGTAAAACCGGTGCCGTGACTTGGACCAAGGTGTCTTCGGACTCCAACAATGCCAAACCGCTTCCCGGCTCCCAGTGGACCCTCAAGCAGACGAAGACCTTCTCTTGGGAGAATGGCGTGGCCAAGTACATCGATGCGGATGCCACGCTTGGCACTGTCACCGACTGCGTGAACGACGAGAACAACGTCGCCGATTGCTCCACCCAGACTGGTGCATATGTTGATTTGGATGGCGACTCCGGCAAATTCAAGATCAGCGGCTTGGTCTGGGGTGAGTACGAACTCGTCGAATCCAAAGCGCCTGATGGCTACGATCTTGATAACACTCCTCACAAGTTCCGTATTGGCCCGCTGGAAGGCGGCAACATCGCTGGCAATTGGTACGCGAACACCGACTTCAATACTGAAGGTACAAGCGCTTACAACGAGCAGACCACGTTCACTGTCAATGGTGGCAACATCAAGAACAAGCCGGGTGTGATTCTGCCGGGGACTGGTGGAGCTGGCGATTATTGGATTTACGCGGCGGCTTTGGTGGCTGCGTTGATAGGTGTTGTTGCGGCTGGAATGGCCCTCAAGGTCAGGAGGCGGCAATGATGAACTCGTCTAGGAGAAGGGGGACTGGACCGTAGCGTAGCGACCCAATGCCCACTAGGCAATAACTGAACACACATAACTGAAGATTCAAGATTTCAAACAAGAAAGAAAGGGAGAACAATGAATAAGGTTCTCAAAGGCCTCGTCGCTGTGGCAGCCACCGCGGCGATGGCCGTCGCCGGTTTCGCCGGTGCCTCCACCGCCATGGCGGCTGAAAACAACTACGACATCACCGTGCCGACGACCGACACGCACACCTACTCCGTGTACCAGGTCTTCACCGGCGATCTGAGCGAAGGCACGCTGAGCAATATCAAGCCGGCCAGAACTTCAACAAGAACAATACGGCGAACAAGTCCGCTGCCGATGCTGCTGCTGAGATTGCTCAGGGTACTTATGCTGACAACACGGCAAAGCTGGCAGCCATCACCCCGTACGTTGATTTGGCTGGTACTGCCTATGGCGAGGTTTCCGCCGAGACGGCTTTGCCCGCTCCTGCTGGCTACTACCTGCTTAAGGATAAGGATGCTGTGACCGGCAACGACGCGGCAACGCTGTTCATCGTCCAGGTCAACGGCCCGGTGACCGTGAACCGTAAGGCCGACAAGCCGACCTCGAAAAGAAGGTCAAGGACGTCAACGACTCCACTGGTGATAAGACCAACTGGCAGGATTCCGCCGATTACGATGTGAACGACGAAGTGCCGTTCCAGCTGACCGCTACCCTGCGACGAACGAAGCAGACTTCGCAGCCTACAAGACCTACAAGCTGGTCTTCCACGATCAGCAGTCCGCTGGCCTGACCTTCAATAAGAAGTCCGTGGTCGTCAAGTACGGCGACAAGACTCTTGGCGCTGGCTCCTACACTGTCACTGAGAATCCCGAAGATAAGGACACCTTCGACATCACCATCGCTGACGCGAAGGCCGTCAAGGATGCTGAAGACAACGCAATCACCGTTGCCGCCGGTGGCAAGTTCACCGTCGAATACACGTCCACGCTGAACGAGAACGCTGTGATCGGCTTTACGGGCAACCCGAATGAGGCTTCCCTTGAGTTCTCCAACAACCCGAATGTTGGCGGCGAAGGCGAAACCGGCAAGACCCCGACCGACAAGGTCATTGTGTTCACCTACCAGCTGGACATCAACAAGACCTTCAACGGTGGCACCCCGGCTGAGAACGATCTGCCGAAGTTCAAGCTCTACAAGTTCGATAGCACCACGAACGATTACACCATTGACCGTGGCGAGGTGACCATCACCAAGACCGAGGGCGGCAAGTACACCGCTTCCTTCAAGCGCGTTGATGACGGCAAGTACAAGCTCGTGGAAACCAAGACTCCGGCAGGCTTCAACACCGCCGCCGACACGCTCTTCGAAATCACCGCTGACCATGACGTCGAGTCTGACAACCCGCAGCTTACGGTGCTCAAGATCAACACCACTGCCGGCAACACCACTACCGGTACGGTTACCGCCGATGTTGTGAACCAGAAGGGCTCCAACCTGCCGTCCACCGGTGGCATGGGCACCGTGCTGCTGTACGTGGCTGGTATCGCCGTGTTCGTGCTTGCTGGCGCGACCCTGGTGATGGCTCTGCGTCGTCGCAATGCCTGATCCTCCGGATTCCATAAGAATCTGAAGTAACCATCGAAACCCGTGAGCCGCGTTGACGCAAGTCAGCAGCGGCTTACGGGAATCGCAATACATAATTTAAAAACTGAAAATTAAATAATAACTGAACCCACATATGCTGGGCTGGACCACCTCAATCCCTTGTACACTGCCTAATTTTCTTGAGTATCCAGCCTGGCTCCATATATTTTCCGGTTTGCCGTTGGGGGCGAATCAAACATGCTTACTTTCCAATCCACAGAAGAGGGGTCGGCAATGAAGGAACGCACGATCGCAAGCCGCGTCATCGCCGCATGCTGCGCAATCGCCGCCACATTCGCCGCGGCAGCCTGTGCATTCACTACTCGCGATGCCGTCGCGGCTCCAACAACAGACTCTGCCAGCGGCAGCATCGCCATTTCGTACCACCATAAGAGCTCGGACTCGAAACTGGCGACGATTCTACCAACTTCGCCATTTCGGACGCCAGCTTCAACCTCTACAAAGTCGGACAGATCCCGGCAAGCGGCGGCGCCACCTTCGAACCCGTCGCACCGTTCACCGACTCCACCGCCTACCCCCGTCGACTGGTCGAAGATGACCGGCAAGGACGCGCAGGTGTGGCGAGACATGGCCAACACGCTCGCCGGACTCATCGCAGTGAACAAGCCCGACGCCACGGCAACCGGCGTCACCAACACCTCCGGGCATCTGACCTTCACCGGACTGTCCGACGGCCTGTACTTGGCCGTGTCCGACAGCGTTGACGTGAAGGTCGCCAACGCCTCCGGAAAGAACCAGACATGGACGTGCTCTTCCGGCAGCATGCTCGTCGCAGTGCCCGAAGACGGCGTCTCCGGCGGGTCGCGTGTGCTGAGTATCGAACCGAAAACCGAATGTGTGGCGCAACCGCCGAAAACCGTGGAACGCACCGTGCGCAAAATCTGGAATGACCGGAACAATTCCGACGGCAAGCGCCCCGAATCCATCACCGTGAAACTCCTGCGCGACGGCGAGCCCGTGGAAAACGTGAAGCTGAACGAGTCCAACAAGTGGACGCATTCGTGGACAGCGCTCGATGCAGACCACGAATGGACCGTGGTCGAAGCGGCGGTGCCCGACGGCTACACCACCATCTCCGATGTGGAAGGCGACTCCACTGAAATCACCAACACGCACACGCCACCCACCACGCCGGACCAGCCGCACACCGGCGCCGACGTGCAGCAGGCCGCTTGGATTGCCGTGGCCATCTTGGGCGCGGGCTTGGTGCTGCTGATCGTTGCCAAGACGGCTTTGCGGAAGCGGGCGTAGCATAAATAACGTGACGGATGAATCGGACGCCAAACCAGCTGCGCAAGTCGAATTGGATGCGCAGGTTAAACCGGGTGCGCAGGTTAAACCGGCTGCCAAGCATAAGAAATCGAATGCGCTGCTCAATGTGATGATTGCCATCTCCGCAATCGCCATGATCGGTGCGCTGGGTCTCATCGCGTATCCGACATTCAGCGACTGGTGGAACCGCATGCACCAGTCATACGCCGTAGCAGGCTACGTGGAACAAACCAAAGACATGTCCGGCGCCGAACGCAAGGCCATGCTGAAAGCGGCGCACGAATACAACGAACGGCTCGCCGCGAACGGCGATCGGTGGCACATGACCGACGCGCAGAAGCGCGAATATGATGAAACGCTCGACGTGACCGGCACCGGCATCATGGGATACGTGACCATCCCGCGCATCAAAGTGAAACTGCCCGTCTATCACGGCACAAGTGACGGCGTATTGCAGATCGCCGCCGGACATTTGGCCGGCACATCGCTGCCCGTAGGCGGAGCGACCACGCACGCGGTGGTCTCCGGGCACACCGGCCTGCCGTCCGCCCGGTTGCTGACCGGCTTGGACGAGCTGCAAAAAGGCGATACCTTCGCATTCCACGTGCTCGACGAAACCTACACGTACCAAGTGGACCAGATCTCAGTGGTGCTGCCGAGCGAAATCAGCAAGCTGAATATTGAGTCCGGGGCCGATTACGCGACGCTGATCACGTGCACGCCGTACGGTGTCAACTCACACAGGCTGCTCGTGCGCGGGCACCGGATTCCGAATCCGAAAGTGCCAGACAAGACGCAATACGACGAGCCGGGCGAAATGACAGCCGTGGCGGCTGCGGTGATCGGACTGCTCGTGTTTGTGGCTGGCTGCGCTTTTGTGGGGCTCGCGCGGCTATGGCGACGCTCCTGGATTGTGCGGCACGGGTTGTGCGCCGGGGCCGGCGCGCGCCATTCGTCTGGTGTTCGGGGGTAGTGTCTAGCCTAGCGCCGCCGCAGGCCGGTGACATCGCTTCTCCGGTGTGCGGGGGTGTGCGTCTGGTCGTGCTCGGTATGTGGTGCGTGGTGTTTGTGTGCTTGTGGTACGTGTTGCGTTTCAGTGTGTGTACTTGTGTTTGCGTGCGTGTGCATGTCTGATGTTGCGCAGGGGTGTTGTTGCGGTGCGCATATGGCCTGAATCGTGCTGAAGCATGGGTTGTGAGCGGATGGGGGTATTATTCGGCCTGTTTCGGACGCTTTTGATGCCCCTTTTGCTCATGACTTGCGGTTTGACGGTTTGGCGTGGTTGTGGGCGGATGGGGGTACGATTCTGGATGTTTCGGGCTGTTTTGATGTTGGGTGGCCTCCCCTTTTGCTCACGACTTGTGAGTTGGGCTGGTTTTGCTTGTCTGTGAGCGGATGGGGGTGTGATTCGGCCTGTTTCGGACGCTTTTGATGCCCCTTTTCGCTCATGACTTGCGATTTTGCCGGTCGCGCGCGGTCGTGTGCGTACGGGGGTGTGTGCAATGGGTCTTGCGTGGGTGTAGGCGCGCGGGTGTGCCGGTGTAGGCGTGGGTGTAGGCGTGCGGTCGTGGTTTTGGCTGGGTATCTGGCTTATAGATGGCGGATTCGGCCGGGCGTCCGGTGGTATCTCGCTTATAGGTGGCGGGTCGGTTGGGCAATAGTCGTTAGGGGGTAGCATGCATCGCCCCTAGATGTTCTTGTTTGCCGCAAGGGGCCGCCATCTATAAGCGAGAAAGCGCGTGAACCGGGCGCTGCGGCGGCGAAATCGCAAAATTATGGAATCGGCTGATTACTGCGCGCGGCAGGTGGGTAGTATCGGGCGCGGAAGACGTGGAAGGAGCTGCCATGTGTGATGAAGGGGAAACTGCGGATCGGGCGGATGCCGTACGGACGGAATCGCAAAAGATGGAATCGCGAGCGGGGGAGACGGCGCTTGACGGGTCGGCGCGCAGCATCATCGTGCTGATTGTGGTCGGCATGTTGGTGGGGGTGCTGTCGGGCATGTTCGGCATTGGCGGCGGCACGGTGATCGTGCCCGCGCTCGTCTGGCTGGGGCTATCTCAACGCCACGCGGCCGCCACGTCCATGCTGGCGATCGTGCCGACCTCCATTTCCGGCGTCATTTCGTACGCGACCGGCGGGCACGTCGACTGGCTCGCCGCAGCTCTGCTGTTCTGCGGCATGTTCATTGGCGGACAGATCGGCAGTTGGCTGCTGTCACGGCTGCCGGAATTGGTGCTGCGGTGGATTTTCGTAGCGTTTCTCGTGTTTGTGGTGATCAATCAGATTAGTTTTGTGCCGTCGCGAGATCAGCACATTGCGATGAGTGCGCTGACCGGAGTTTGCCTGGTGCTGCTGGGCGTGGTGATTGGCATCTTGGCGGGACTGCTGGGAATTGGAGGCGGGGCGCTCGCCGTGCCCGCACTATCGATGCTGTTCGGCGCTTCCGATCTGATTGCGCGAGGCACGTCGCTGCTGGCCATGTTTCCGAACTCGATTACCACAAGCGTGGCAAACCTGAAACGAAGGCTGGTGCATGTAAAGGCCGCGCTGATTATTGGCTTGGTGGCTGCCGTTACCGCGCCATTTGGTACGTGGATAGCGGGCGCAGTCTCGCCCCGCGTCGCTCGATTCTGTTCGCCTGCTACCTGTGCGTGCTGCTGGTGCGGTCCATGTTTGTGGCCGTGAAAGCCACCCGCTCCGCTCATACCGGCCAAGTCTCCGCCTGACTTGCCGCACCTCCGCCTGACCGTTTGCGCATCATGCAGCAAAAGCACGAGTCATGATTCAGCCTTGAGGGGATATTGGGGATGACGGTTGACGGAAAGAGGGTTTGAGATAAGTATTCACTTTGTGAAGACGAGAGTTCACGTTTCGTTCGTCTAAAACGTCTCGGAAGTTGGTTTACGAAACCTAGCGTGGAGATTGCAATACAGCGCAGACTGAAGAAAGGAGAAACATGGGCAAGCACAAAGCTTTGAAGGGCGCAATCGCAGCGGTCGCATCCGTAGCGACGCTCGGCGCATTGCAGCCATCGGCAACGGCAACGCCAAGACGAAGTCAGGCTCGCCGATGGCAAGTATGTGGCCGAATCCACCGGATTCAACGGCGATGCAGTGCTTTCCTACGAGCTCAAGGACAAGTCCGGCAACGTGGTCTCCGCTTCCGACGGCTCCACTCCGGTCTCCGGCGTGCGTGTCAAGACCGCCAAGATCGGCCGCTGAAAATCTGAAGTGATCTGAAGATCGCAGATTGGATCCGGATCGCACACATCACAGTGTGGTCCGGATTTTTATCTGCGTTTTTCGATTGCTTTCGATGACGATCGAACCTTGAAATCGTGTCCTGAGATTGCGCTTAAGATTGCACCCGGCAAAAAGTTGAGCGAAGAGAGCTCAACTTTTTTGTAGATTTGGGAATAATCGCTTGCGATTCAAAGTTGAGTGGTGTAGGCTCAAGTTTTGGAAAGTTCGAGAGACGGCAAACCGAAACTCGGGCGAAAGAACGAACAGAACAGAAAACGCATAGCGAACCTATCTACAAAGGAGACAAGTTATGGGACGCGCAGTTGGCATCGATCTGGGTACCACCAATTCCTGCATCGCAACTCTTGAAGGTGGCCAGCCCACCGTTATCGTGAACGCCGAAGGCGCTCGCACCACACCGTCGGTCGTGGCTTTCAGCAAGTCCGGCGAAATCCTGGTCGCGAAGTCGCCAAGCGCCAGGCCGTCACCAACGTCGACCGCACCATCAGCTCCGTCAAGCGCCACATGGGCACCGACTGGACCGTTGAGATCGACGGCAAGAAGTGGACCCCGCAGGAGATTTCCGCCCAGGTCCTGATGAAGCTGAAGCGCGACGCCGAAGCCTACCTTGGCGAACCGGTCACCGACGCCGTGATCACCTGCCCGGCATACTTCAACGACGCCCAGCGTCAGGCCACCAAGGACGCCGGCACCATCGCGGGCCTGAACGTCCTGCGTATCATCAACGAGCCGACCGCAGCCGCACTGGCCTACGGCCTTGAAAAGGGCAAGGAAGACGAGCGCATCCTGGTCTTCGATCTCGGTGGCGGCACCTTCGATGTGTCCCTGCTGGAAATCGGCAAGGACGACGACGGCTTCTCCACCATCAGGTGCAGGCCACCAACGGCGACAACCACCTGGGCGGCGACGATTGGGACCAGAAGATCATCGACTGGCTCGTCGGCGAAGTCAAGAACAAGTACGGCGTTGACCTGAGCAAGGACAAGATCGCCCTGCAGCGTCTGAAGGAAGCCGCCGAGCAGGCCAAGAAGGAACTGTCCAGCTCCACCAGCACCTCCATCTCCATGCAGTACCTGGCCATGACCCCTGACGGCACCCCGGTGCACCTGGACGAGACCCTGACCCGTGCCCACTTCGAGGAAATGACCTCCGACCTGCTGGGCCGCTGCCGCACCCCGTTCAACAACGTGCTGCGCGACGCTGGCATCAGCGTCTCCGACATCGACCACGTGGTCCTCGTCGGTGGCTCCACCCGTATGCCGGCCGTCAAGGAGCTCGTCAAGGAGCTCACCGGCGGTAAGGAAGCCAACCAGTCCGTGAACCCGGATGAAGTCGTGGCCGTCGGCGCAGCCGTGCAGTCCGGCGTCATCAAGGGCGACCGTAAGGACGTCCTGCTTATCGACGTGACCCCGCTGTCCCTCGGCATCGAAACCAAGGGTGGCATCATGACCAAGCTGATCGAGCGCAACACCGCCATCCCGACGAAGCGTTCCGAAGTCTTCTCCACCGCTGAAGACAACCAGCCGTCCGTGCTCATCCAGGTCTACCAGGGCGAGCGTGAGTTCGCTCGCGACAACAAGCCGCTGGGCACCTTCGAACTGACCGGCATCGCTCCGGCTCCGCGTGGCGTCCCGCAGATCGAAGTCACCTTCGACATCGACGCCAACGGCATCGTGCACGTGTCCGCCAAGGACAAGGGCACCGGCAAGGAACAGTCCATGACCATCACCGGTGGTTCCGGCCTGCCGAAGGACGAGATCGACCGCATGGTCAAGGAAGCCGAAGCCCACGAGGCCGAGGACAAGAAGCGTAAGGAAGACGCCGAGACCCGCAACCAGGCCGAGTCCTTCGCCTATCAGACCGAGAAGCTCGTCAATGACAACAAGGACAAGCTCTCCGACGATGTGGCCAAGGAAGTCACCGACAAGGTCAACGAGCTCAAGGAAGCCCTGAAGGGTGAGGACATTGAGAAGATCAAGTCCGCCCAGACCGAGCTGATGACCTCCGCCCAGAAGATCGGCCAGGCCCTCTACGCACAGCAGGGTGCCGCCGACGCCGCCGGTGCGGCCGGCGCTGCTGGCGCAGGCGCTGCCGGCTCCGCTTCCAACGGCTCCGACGACGACGTGGTTGACGCCGAAGTCGTGGACGATGACGACAAGGACAACAAGTAATCATGTCCGATTTCAACAAGGACGAGTACCTGAACGACCTGCCCGACATGGATGACCTGTCCGGGCAGGCCGCCCCGGCCGCCGCTTCCGCTGCTGACGGCGCTTCCGCCGATTCCGCCGCTGCCGCCGCTGGCGCAACGCAGGAAGGTGCAGCTCAGCCGGCTGCCGCGCAATCGCAAGAAAATGGCGATTCCGCTGCCGCTGACGGTGCTGACAAGGCAGGCGCTGCCGACGGCAAGGCCGACGATACGCTGACCCCCCTTGGCCAGGCCAAGAAGGAAGCCGCCGAATACTTGGAGGCACTGCAGCGCGAACGCGCGGAGTTCATCAACTTCCGCAACCGCGCGCAGAAGGAGCAGGAACGCTTCCGTCAGCACGGCATCATCGACGTGCTGACCGCCCTGCTGCCGGCCCTCGACGACATCGACCGCATTCGCGAACACAGCGAAATGGACGATTCGTTCAAGGCCGTCGCCAACAAGATCGACAAGGCGTTCGAGAAGTTCGGCGTGAGAAGTTCGGCGAAAAGGGCGAGGATTTCGACCCGACGAAGCATGACGCGATCCTGCACAAGCCGGATCCGAATGCCGAGAAGGAAACCGTCGACACCGTGGTGGAAGCCGGCTACCGCATCGGCGACCGCGTGATCCGCGCGGCCCGTGTGGTCGTGGCTTCTCCGCAGAACTGATCGCGCATTCGCACAATCCGCGTATCCGCGCGAAACGCATGTGACGAGTAATCGGGCCCCTCTGAAAAACGAGGGGCCTTCGATTACCTGAAACAACGGTTCAACGACAACTGTTTGAAAGTTTGAAAAACTGTACTTTTTACTGCATGAAAACCTCACGAAAGGAGGCACATCATGGCTGAGAATGAATGGCTGAGCAAGGATTTCTATAAGGTCCTCGGTGTCTCCAAAGACGCCACCGACGCCGAAATCACCAAAGCGTACCGCAAGCTGGCGCGCAAATACCATCCCGACCTGAACAAGACGAAGGAAGCGGAGGAGAAGTTCAAGGACATCTCCGAAGCGTACGACGTGCTGAGCAACAAGGAGAATCGTCAGAAATACGATGCGATCCGCCAGTTCGGCATGGGCGGCGCGCGTTTCGCCGGCGGTTCCGGCCAGGGCGGCTTCGACGCGGGCGCGTTCTCCGACATCTTCGGCTCGATGTTCGGCGGCGGCGCAGGCATGGGCAGCAATGGCTCGCGTATCCGCTTCCAGACCAATGGCGGCGGCAATCCGAACCTCAACGACATCTTCTCGATGTTCGGCGGCGGTGCGGGCGGCCCGGGCGCAGGCTCCGCCTACGAACGCTACGGCACTGACGATTACGAGCAGCCGCAGCCGGAAAACGGCGAGGACCGCAACTCCAAGATCCGCCTGACCTTCCGCCAGGCCGTCAAGGGAGCCACGGTTTCGCTGTCCGCGGACGGCAAGAAGTTCAAGACGCACATCCCCGCCGGCGTGCACGACGGGCAGAAGATCCGTCTCACCGGTAAGGGCAAGCCGGGCCGCAATGGCGGCAAAAACGGCGATCTGTACCTGCATATCACCGTCGCCGAAGACCCGAAATTCACCCTGCGCGGGCGTGACATCATCATGCCGCTGCCCATCACCGTCAGCCAAGCCGTGAACGGCGCGAAAGTGACGGCGAAGGACATCGACGGCAACGAAATCACCTTCAAAGTGCCCGCCGGCTCGTCCAGCGGCGCGGAAGTGCGCATCGCAGGCAAGGGCGTGGCCAATCCGCACGAGAACGGCGATTTGGTCGGCCGTGTGGAGATCCGCGTTCCGGAGCATCCGAACCTCGTTGCCAAGCATGCCGCGAAGGAATTCGACAAGGCGTGCGGTGACTTCGCCGACGAGCTCGTTCGGGAGCGCTGACCGCCATGGCACGCTCATCGCGGACTTCCCAAGCCTCCCAAGCGCGCGCCGCACGGCAGATCAAGCGGCTGTATGAAATGTGCGCCATGGCGATCGTGGCCGGCCGGGCCGACCTGGACGGTGCCGCCGAAGTCGGTTTCGACATCGAGCTGCCCGTCTTCTCGGTCGGTGCGGCGGCGAGCTCGCAACGTGCATCCGCAGACGCTGCGCCAGTACGATCGCCTCGGTCTGGTGGTGCCGCAACGTACGGAAGGTGGCGCGCGACGCTATTCGCTGCGCGATATCTCACGGCTCGCGCAGGCGCAGCAACTCAGCCAGGAGGAGGGCATCAACCTGGCTGGAATCACGCGCATCCTCGAACTTGAGGAAGAGAACCGCGAGCTGCGCCGCCAAGTGGAGCGGCTGCGCAAGCCGGCCGGTTCCAGCGTGTTCGCCGCGGACGCGGACGGTGGCATCGTGGAAGTCGAGCGGTCCCAGCGCGCGCGCATGTGGCGCAGGCAGCTGCGAGCCGATGCACGGCAGCTTCCGTCGCGCGAACCGTACGGGCGGAACGTGCGGAAGAGGGGGACGATATGGGCTCCAGGTCAGTGGTAGTTTGGGGAATTCGCTGACAGCCCATTCGCTGACTTTCCTGAAAAGCGCTGGAAACCCTAAAAAATCTAAAAACAGCAAATCGGGCATATATCGCGGGGTATGCCCGATTTTTGGTATGCAACTACTCATAACGCCGCATCTGTCTCGCAATGATGTCTCTATTGTGAGGAATAATATTACGTATCCGCGTTGAAGTTCGTATTTCTTCCGGCTGGCCCACAGCTTCGATGAAATATGACTGCTTATTTCCGCGAAGAATCGGGGGAGGGCATGCGGTGGATACAGAAAGGTTAGGAGCGTACAGTGCCAAGAGTTGCGTTCACCGCAAAGACCCGCAAATACCTGGGGTCTCTCGATGCTGTGGAATCAGTCACTCAGTATCGAATTTGCTATTCCAAGGAATTCCGTGACGACTGCATGCGCAGGTATGCCGAGGGTGGCTCGCCTGCCGCGATTTTCCGCGAGGCCGGCTTGGATCCGAAGATCATCGGCTACAAGCGCGTCGAGCGTTGCATCGCCCGCTGGAAGGCGGAGAATGCGAGAAGGCCGCTCAGGAGCAGGAGGCTCAGGAGTAGTCGCACGCAAGTCTTGCGATTCGTCTAAAAGGGGTCTATGACGGATTGCTGCGATTGCGGCCGACCGATTTCGTCGGATGCGTTGTTCGTTGCGGAGGCACTTGGGGGATTTCCAAGTGTCTCCGTTGCTATGGGTTGGTTGCTGCGTTGGCTTGCGCGAATTGGCTTGTGCATGAGTCGGTTTGCGTGAACCGATTGGTATGAACCGATTGGCGGACCGGCTTGATGGAACCGTCCTGTTTTTTTCTGCGCGCTGAAGCGCTTCCGTCGTGCCGCTCTGCTGAAATGGTCGTAGCTGACGAAGAATGTAGCTATCGGAGAACGAAGCGTAACGATTGCGAGGAAACGTAATGACCGAGCTGAACAACGGTATCCAGAACGGCGCCCAGGAAGTTTCGAAGCTGATGCTCAAAGCCGTGTTCTGGGACATGGACGGCACGCTGATCGATTCCGAACCGTATTGGCACGAAGGCGAGCTGAAAATCGCAGCCGACCACGGCGGATACTGGGATGAGGACCTCGCTTGGCAGGGTTCCGGAACGCCGGTTCCGGACGTGGCCCGCCGCATGGTGGAGCACGGCTGCAAGCTGTCGATAGAGGAAATCGGCAAAGGCATGATCGATTACGTGGCGCAGAAGGAATTCGAGCGCATTCCGTGGATCGATGGCGTCGAAGACGTGCTGCTGTCGCTGAAGGAGGCGGGCGTGCCGTCGATGCTTGTCACCACATCGCCGCGTCATCTGGCGGAAAACCTGATCGCGCAGGCACCGGCCGGCACGTTCGCCGGTTACGTGTGCGGCGATGACGATGTCGAGAAGAAGCCGTCGCCCGCACCGTATCTTGCGGCGGGCCGCAAGCTTGGCATCGCGCCCGAAGACATGAAGTATTGCATCGCGGTGGAGGATTCCATGTCCGGCCTGCGCTCCGCGGCCGCATCCGGTGCCACCACGCTCGGCCAGACCGGCTTCATGCGCATCGACAATTCCAACGGCCCGCAATTCGCCTCAATCAACGGCTACGACGGCATCACCGCCGCCACGCTCGACGCCTACGTACGTAGCCGCAACGCCTGACGCCTCCGCAATGCGTGTGGTGCGTTTGCACAACCGGCGCGCCACACGACATAATCGCCATTATTAATGTTTAATCGAAGTCGATATCGCCGTCGTTTTGCAGAAATTCCATGAGATTGAGGTGACGTACGCCGTCGCGCTGCAATGGTAGCGGATCCAATGTGAACAGGTATTTCGGATACCCGTCCGCCAATTTGCTGAACGGGCGATATTCGCGTTCCTCGACCTGCGGATCCTGAACGCTCATAGACACTTGGATATAGGCGTACTGGTTGCGCTTTCGGACAATGAAGTCACATTCAAGTTTGCCGATGGTGCCGACGCTGACGTCATAGCCTTTCGACCGCAGATGCGTATATAGCGCGTTCTCCAGTGACGGACCGTAGCTGACTCGCGTATCGGTATTACGGGCGAACCGGATACCGGGATCGGCAAGATAGTATTTTTCCCCGCCCCTGAGCGACTTGCGGGATTTCAGATCGAAGCGAGGACACTTGTAGAGGATTTTGGCGCTTTCCAGCAAACGGACGTAGCTGGCAAGCGTTTCGCGTTTGATGCTGATGCCTTCGCTGTGTTTCAGATACGCGATAATGCCGGAAAGATTCGTGGGCGCTGCGAAATTATTGATGAGATAGTCCTGCACACGGGTGAAAGTATCGCGATTGCGTACTTTTTTGTGGGCGGTGATGTCCTTGTTGAAGATCTGCCCGATGACGTCTTGAATATATGCGGCTTTTGCGTCGGGATCGTCATATTCCAGCGATTTCGGGAACCCGCCGTATGTGAGATAGTCGCGGAAGGCTTGCGATACCGGAATTTCCGGTTTGTTTAGGAAATTCCGCATGCCGAGGTATTCCTGAAAGGAAAGGGTGAACATTTCCAGCTTGATATAGCGGCCGGTAAGTTTCGTGGCAAGCTCTCCGGACAGCAGATAGGAATTTGAGCCAGTGATGAAAATGGAGCAATTACCTTCCTCCCGCCAGCCGTTGATGACGGTTTCGAAGCCTTTCACGTTCTGTACTTCATCGATGAACAGATAACGCAGTCCTGCACCGTAGGCATTCGACATGGCTTGTTCGATGAGTTGATCGAGTTGGTCCGGAGTGGTCACGTTACGGTATTCGCGGCGATCGAGGTTGAGGTAGATGAGATTGGTTTCAGGGATTCCCTGCTCAAAGAGCTCGTTGAGAACTGTGATGAGCAGGCTGGATTTGCCGCATCTGCGGATGCCGGTGATTACTTTGATGAGACCGGAATCGTTGTAGAAAGGACGGAGCTTGGCCAAATAGTGCTCTCTGCGATAGGTGCTCATGTGGTGCTCCTTGTGACTTTTTAGATACCGATAATCCCTGAGATGTGGTTTAACGGGGTCAAAATTGCGAAAATTGCAAAAATGACCCCGTTAAAACGCTAGTTTAACGTATTTTGGGTTTGTGTGGACTGTTTGACGTGGACTATCGTACGGGTTTTGCGAAAAATGCGATTTTAACGGGGTTAAAATCGTAAAAATCGCGAAAATGACCCCGTTAAATGGCTTTTTAGAAGTCGGCATGTATGGCGATTCGGCTGGGTTGCGTTTGCGTGGCCGGTGCGGACGGCGCGGTGCGTGCGTGCGGACGGGCGTATGCACGGTGTGAAGAGCGCTGGAAAGTGCGTACGGGAATCGCAAGAAATGCCGGAAACTGCGGAAAACAAAAGAAAAAGCCCGCTGCGGTGGAATGAATGCAGCGGGCTTCGTGGAGCTGACGGTAGTCGAAACCGCGACCTCTTCGATGCGAACGAAGCGCTCTACCAACTGAGCTACAGCCCCATGTGCGTCACCTTGTTTAGCAAGACAACTCTCGAAATACTAGTACGGAGTGTGGAAAAATGCAATTCCACACTCCGCGTGTTGTGCTTGCGTTGTATTCGCCGATATTTTTACGACGATTGAACGCTGCTTATTCGGCGTCGGCGGTTTCCGCAGTGTCCTCGGCAGCCGGCTTCTTCTTGCCGAACTTGGCCTTGAGCAGGCCGACGATCGTTGGAATCAGCGACAGCACAAGAATCGCAATAATCACTAATTCAAAATGCTTCTGCACGGCCGGAATGCCACCGAAGAAATAGCCGAGCAGCGTGAACAGCGTCGACCAGCACAGGCCGCCGAGCACCGAGAACGGCGTGAAACGGCTCCAACGCATGCCGGAAATACCGGAAATGAACGGCATAAACGTGCGGATGAACGGGAAGAAGCGGCCAAGGAACACGGCCAGCGGACCCCACTTCTCAATCATCTTCTCGGTTTTCTCGATGCGCTCCGGGGTCATGGCCTTGACTTTGCCGGATTCAAGGATGCGACGGCCGAAGAAATGGCCGATCCAGTAGTTGCACTGGTCGCCGATGATCGGGGCGCACCAGACCACCGGCAGCAGAGCGAACAGCGGCAGTGCGGACACGCCGGTCTGTGCGTCGGGGGCGGCGAAGAAGCCGGCCGCGAACAGCAGCGAATCGCCCGGCAGGAACGGGAAGAACACCACGCCGGTCTCAATGAAGACGATAAGGAAAATGAAGCCGAGGGTCGGCGCGACGCCCATGGCAATCCAGCTGGCGATCGCGGTACGGGGGTCCTTGATGAGGTTGACGAAGAAATTGATGATATTCATAGGTCTCTCTGTGTGGTTTTGCGCGGTTGCGCGGGGTCGGTTCGTGTGGCTTGCTTTTCCATCGTGCGCAACGAATGTGCCGTTGCGAACCAATCACAGACTACCAACGGGTCTATGCAGTGTGCGTCGCAGTGCGACGACGGGTGGCAAATCTGCACAAATCGTCAATATGTGCCTATGGGCGCGTGCTTGTTGGTGGTGTTCGGCCGGTGTGCCCGGTGGTTGTTCAATGGTTGTCCGGCAGCTGTCCAGCGTGCTCAGCGGCTGTCCGGTGCGTCCGGCGCGTCCGGCGTCCGCGTGGGGCACGCCGGCGAATCCTGGCCTGAACTCGTTGTATTACGGCGATCGTCAGATGGTGCACGAGTCGCGTCCCATCTGATTTTGGCGATTAGGTGGCGCGAAACGTCGCACGACTTTTGATTTTTGGCGGTTATTTTCAAGTCGTGCGACGCCGAATACCCCCTAAGTGCCGTTTTCGCCCGGAAAATGCCGGTTAGGGGGTATTTTACTCGATTAAATGTCGCACGACTTGTTTTTTGGTCCGAAAAGCGAAGTCGTGCGACAAAAAGACGTGAAAAGACGCGGAAAAAACGCAGGAATGGCGATTATTCGGCAATCGCGTCGGCTGTGGCAGAGCCGGTCGTGGCAGCGTCGGTATCCGCAAATGTACGACGCATCCACGTGATCGCAAGTTCCGGCCAGACCTGCACGCACGGTTCGATGCCGTTGACCCCCTGCCATGCGGTTTCGGCGGTGCCGAGCGACAGGCCGTGGCCGCCGCTGGGGAACAGGTGCGCCTCGACGCTCACGCCGGCCTTCTTGCAGGCGTCGACGAGCATCAGCGTGTTCTCATACGGCACGCAATCGTCCGGAACGGTATGCCAGACGAACACCGGCGGCGTCTTCGCGTCGATATGCTTTTCGATCGAAACCGCGTCGAGCGCTTCCGGATCGGCCTTGCGGTCGCCGAGCAGCGCATCGAAACTGCCGCGGTGGGCGAGCGGGCCGGACGTGACCACAGGGTAGGCGAGCATCAGGCCGTTCGGGCGCACCGCATCCGCGTCGTAACCATGTGCCGCGAGCACGTCGTCGCTGGCGGAAGTCGCAAGATTGGCGGCAAGGTGACCGCCGGCGGAGAAGCCGATCGCCGCGATCGCGTCGGCATCGCAATGCCATTCGTCGGCATGCGTACGAATCCGCCGCATCGCTTCAGCCGCTTCCAGCAACGCGACCGGGAAGATGGACGGTTTCACGGAATAGCGCAGCACGAACGCGTTGAAGCCGGCTGCAAGGAATTGCATGGCGATTGGTTCGGCTTCGCGGTCGGACGTCATTTCGTAGCCGCGCCGGGAATCACCAGCACGGACGGGCGCTTGCGATTCGGGTCGATTTCGCTGCTGTTGTCAAGGCAGTAGCCGACGAACGTGGCCGTGCTGCCGTCGATTCCGGAAATTTCATCTTCAAAATAACGCATGATTCCATGCTATCGATGGCATGTCCAAAGTCGTGTTGAATCGCCGTCTCACCCCCGTCTGAGAAAATCCGAATCCTACGCAAAGGAAAATCCGAATGTTGCAGAAGGGAAAACCCGAATCCGTGGCGGGTGGAAACCCGGATGTGTGAGGGGTGCATTTTGATTTACCGGTGAGGGCGTGTGGCGTCGTCGGTGGTTTGGTCGGGTTTCGATTGGTTGGTTGCGAAAGACGGAGAAATGGCGGGAGCTGATGGTTTGGGGACGCTGTGGGCGATACTGGAAATATGGAGAACTTGAGCGAACAGACTGATGCCGAGAAGGCTGGTAACGCCGTGAAACAAACCGTGAAAACAAATATTGGTCAGATTGCCGAAATCGGCGAGAACGCGGAAAATGCCGAGGGAACCGCGCAAGCCACGGAACGTGCCGAATTCGGGCTCGACGGACTGGTCGCCGACGTCAACATTCCGCGCGGAACGGTCGTGCTCGCCGCCACGCCGATCGGCAACACCGGAGACGCGTCCGCCCGCCTGATCGCCCTCATGGAAGGCGCCGACATCGTGGCAGCCGAGGATACGCGCCGCCTATACGCGCTCGCGAACCGCCTCGGCATCCGCGTGCCCGGCCGCGTCATCGCCTACCACGACCACAACGAACGCGACAAGGCCGACGGCCTGCTCGACCAGGTCGAACAAGGCGCCACCGTGCTCGTCGTATCCGACGCGGGCATGCCCACCATCAACGATCCGGGACTGGCGATCGTCCGCCGCGCCATCGAACGCGGCCTGCCCGTCACCTGCGCTCCCGGCCCGTCCGCCGTACTCGACGCGCTGTGCCTGTCCGGCCTGCCGACCGACCGCTTCTGCTACGAAGGCTTCCTGCCGCGCAAGCACAGCGAACGTGTGCAGCACCTGCGCGCGCTCAAATCGGAACGTCGCACCATCGTCTTCTACGAAACCCTGCACCGCATCGACGAATCCATGGCCGACCTGCTTGACGTGTTCGGGCCGAATCGCAAAATGGCGTTGTGTCGCGAGCTGACCAAGGATTACGAGCAGATCCGCCGCGGAACCATCGCCGAAATCCGCCAAAGCGTCGTCGACGATCCGCCGCGTGGCGAAATGGTGCTCGTCATCGCCGGCGCTTCCGAGGAGGAGGCCGACGCTGCCGCGCCCGCAACGCTGTCCATTGAGGATCTGGCGGTGCTGTCAGTCGACCGCGCGCAGGAAGACAACCTGCGTATCAAGGACGCGATCTCCCAGGTTGTCGCCGAACATCCGCTGTCTGACGGCTCGCTCGCCAATCGCAAGCAGGTCTACAATGCCGTGCTTGCGATGAAGGGCTGATCGCTTCCGGAACCGTTCATTTCCAATGATTTCAGCAATATCCGCAGCGCTTCGGGAACACCTGGCCCGCCGACCTGCGCAAGATATTCCAGCATTGCAGGCGTCGCCGAAGGATTGGCGACCAGCCACTTGCGCAATCGCGGCGCATATTCCGCGATATGCCACAGCACATCTTGCGCGGTGTCGGCGCTGCACGCCACCAACGGCGTCAATTCGATCGGCGGCGCAGGCGGTTCTACCAATGCCCGCTGCCGCGCGTGCGGCTGATATTTCGGCGGTGCGCGACGTCGTTCGTGGCGTTTGCCATGGTGTCCATGCTGTTCATGTCGTTGCCCATGACGTTTGCTACGTTTCGCGCGCTCTTCATATCTCTTGCTTGCCGTGCGCCGCGACTGTGCAGACGCTTGCCGTGTCTGTCCCGTCTGTCTCGTCTGCCGTGGTTTTTCCGACGGCCGTTGCGATTCACGCATATCCGTCACTGCTTTCCGTCAATCGTCCGGAAAAACTGGCGTGCCCGTGGCGCGTTGCGAATATGGGTGGCCTCCTGCATGACCTGCAGGCAATCGTCGGGGCGGAACCGGAATTCCTGCATGAGCATGCATACGATTTCCGTGACCGGCGACTGCGTTTCCGGAGTGCAGTTCATGGCAAGGTCGCATGCGGTTCGTGTGGGCGTGGTGACGGTGATCGGGCCGACGTCGGTGACATGTTCGTCGGGCGCTGTCGGTTGAAAACGCTGACTTTGCGACCGTACCTCGCCGTTCGGTAATGCGCTTTTGAAATGATGTCGATCGTGTTGGGAAACATGCCACCCAACCACACCCACGCAGCGGTGCCGGCGCACGCCACGGAACGACTCGGCATCAGCGTTGAGATGATGCTGGCGCGGCCGTACAGCGTGCGCGAATCGTGATACGAGTAGGCGTTGTCGTTGTCAAGTTTGCATACCACGCCTAGGGAATGCAAACGATTCAAACAAATGGGGCCGGGCAGGTCGGCGTCGCCCAAAAGGGGAGGGGAGGTATCCATGCGGGGTACCGTAGCTGATACGGAAAGCGGCGTGCCACCGGCTTCGCGAAAAAAGTGGATAAGTGGACGATGATTGTTGCGTGATACAACAATGTGGATAACCTTGTGGACTACCGTAGCCTGATGCAGGCCGGTCTGCGAGAACGTCATCGACCCCATCCGCCCGTTTTCCGCCAATCGGAATGCGCCGAAAACGCGGGATATGGCGCTTTGTATAATCGGGCACCATGAGTCATATTTTGGTGAATGTTGCATGGCCGTATGCCAACGGCCCCCGTCATATCGGCCACGTCGCCGGCTTCGGCGTGCCGTCCGACGTGTACGCGCGCTACGAGCGCATGAAGGGCAATGACGTGCTGATGGTGTCCGGCACCGACGAGCACGGCACCCCAATCCTGGTGGAAGCCGACAAGGAAGGCGTGAGCGCGCAGGAGCTCGCCAACCGCTACAACCGCGTGATCGCCAAGGACCTATGCGATCTCGGCCTGAGCTACGATCTGTTCACCCGCACCACCACCGGCAATCACGAAAAGGTCGTGCAGGAACTGTTCAAACAGTGCCTCGAAAACGGCTACATCTACAAGGGCACCCAGAAAGTCGCCATCTCCCCGTCCACCGGACGCACCCTGCCGGACCGCTACATCGAAGGCACCTGCCCGATCTGCGGCGCCGACGGGAGCCCGTGGCGACCAGTGCGACGCCTGCGGCAACGAACTCGACCCGGACGAGCTGCTCAACCCCGTATCCAAGATCAACGGCGAAACCCCGCGCTTCGAGGAAACCGAACACTTCTTCCTCGACCTGCCGGCGCTCGCCGAAGCCAATCTCGCGTGGCTCAGACCCGCGAAGGCTGGCGCACCAACGTCATCAACTTCTCCATCGGCCTGTTCAAGGAAGTCAAGCCGCGCGCCATCACGCGTGACATCGACTGGGGCATTCCGGTGCCGGTCAAGGGCTGGATCGACAACCCGAACAAGAAGCTGTACGTGTGGTTCGACGCTGTGATCGGCTACTTGTCCGCATCCATCGAATGGGCCCGCCGCAAGGGCGACCCGGAGGCATGGCGCGCATGGTGGAACGATCCGACCACCCCGGGCTACTACTTCATGGGCAAGGACAACATCACGTTCCACTCCCAGATCTGGCCGTCCGAAATGCTGGCCTACAACGGCCAGGGCTCCAAGGGCGGCGAAACCGGCAAGCTCGGTCCGCTGAACATGCCGGAGCAGGTCGTGGCCTCCGAGTTCATGACCATGGAAGGCAAGAAGTTCTCGTCCTCCCGCGGCATCGTCATCTACGTGAAGGACATCCTCGCCCGTTACCCCGTGGACGCCGTGCGTTACTACATCTCCGTGGCCGGACCGGAAAGCTCCGATTCCGACTTCACTTGGGCCGAGTTCGTGCGCCACAACAATGAGGAGCTCGCCGCATCCTGGGGCAACCTGGTGAACCGCGTGGCCAACCTCATCAACAAGAACTTCGGCGAGATTCCGGCGTTCGACGAGGCTTCCGCCACTGACGAGGACCGTGCGCTGCTGGCCGAAACCAAGGCCGCGTTCGAAACCGTCGGCGGACTCATCGAGAATCACCGCCAGAAGAACGCGCTGTCCGAAGCGATGCGCGTGGTCGGCGACATCAACAAGTACATCTCCGCCACCGAACCGTGGAAGATCAAAGACAATCCGGCCCGCCTCGGCACCGTGCTGCACACCGCCGCCCAGGCCGTGTCCGACGCCAACCACCTGCTGGCCCCCTTCCTGCCGCACTCCGCACAGAAGGTGTGGGAGGCCCTCGGCGGAACTGGCGTCTTCTCGCCGCTGCCTCATCTGGAAGAGGTTGAGGATCTCGACAAGCCGGGCTTCACGTACCCGATCATCACGGGCGACTACAAGCTGGGCGAAACCGTGCATCCGTGGCTTCCGAGCCGATCGTGGCCGGCACCTCGGTGCCGAAGCCGCACCCGATCTTCGCGAAGATCCCGGCGGAGGCCGTCGAAGAGGAGCTCGCCCGCTTCGATACCGAGCTGAAGGCCCGCCGCGAAGCCGAGGCCGCCCGTCTCGCCGCCGAAAAGGCGAAGCTGGAAGGCTGATTCCGTCGCATAACCCCCGTACGCGTCGCACGACTTTGATTTTTGGACGATTTCTTCAGTCGTGCGACAGCTGCGGTGCGATAAGTGCCCCCTAACTGCTGTTTTTAGGTCAAAATGACCGGAAAATGGCGGTTAGGGGGTATTTGTTTTGATTGCCGTGTCGCACGACTTGAAAAAAAGTGCCGAAAAATCGAAGTCGTGCGACATTTTTGTGCCGTTTCAGCGTCTCATTCCCGTATCACGTTTCCACATGTGCGACGTTTTTGTGCGATTGGCGGGCCCGGCGGCCGGTCGAGGTATGCGTTGACGGCACACTCAAGGCCGTTCGGCCAAGCCTATGGCCTTACAACGCATATACGACCGACCGCATCCTTTTCGTAGGTATGTTCCGGTTGCTTTCGCATTGTTTTGGGTAGAAATGCGTGCGATTTTTCAGCTGGTCTTGGCGGGGTGTCGCAAGACGGTACTTCAAACCGCGGTACGAATCGTTAAAAAACGCAAGCCGCTCAGTACAATAAAACGCAGAGACGTGCAAAGCTGCAGGAAGGGGCGCTTTATGCTGGATATCAAACGCGTACTGAAGGCCGCTCCTACGAAAATGCGTTCCCGTGAGCCGCTGCAGCAGTTGTGGACACCGTGGGGTGAACGAATCGACCATGAATGGCTGTCCGCGCGCGCCGGCAACAAGGCGTTCAATCCCGCCGAGGAAGGCGAACGCACGCTGGACGAGGGTCGTACCCCCATACTCGGCGAGCACCCGCGCCCGACCATGGTACGCGACAACTGCACCATGCTCAATGGCTGGTGGGATTACGCGATCGCGCCATTCCGGAAGACGAAACCGCGCCGAAATGGCGCAAAACGGCGGCGATGCTGACCCGCGACGAAGCGGTCCGCGCAGTCAAGGAAACCGCCATTCCGCAAACGTTCGACGGCAAGATCCTCGTACCGTTCTCGCCGGAATCCGCGCTGTCCGGCGTGCACCAGACCATTTACCCCGACAACCTGCTGTGGTACCGCACCGTCGTGCATCCCGTCACGCTCGGCGGAGAGGAAACGGTCCGGCAGATCGGCGACGCGAATCGCCTCATCCTGCATTTCGAAGCGGTCGATTATGTCTGCGCCTGCTATGTCAACGGCCAGCTCGCGGGCGCGCACGTCGGCGGCTACCTGCCGTTCGACGTCGATATTTCGGCATTTATCGACCCTGATGACGCGTTTGAAATCGCGCTGTGCGTCTACGATCCGAACGATTCGGGCACGCAGTTGCGCGGCAAGCAGAAAATCGAGCGCGAAGGCATCTGGTACACCGCGCAAAGCGGCATTTGGCAAAGCGTCTGGCTGGAAATCGTGCCGGAAGCCTACCTGCGCACGCTGACGCTCAAGGGCGCGTCCGACGGCAAGCTGTTCGTCCGTGCGGAAATCGGCGGCGACAAGCCGAACGCGAAACTGCACATCGTCGTCACCGACCCTGCGGACGGCACGGTGGTGGCGGATGAGACGCTGCCGGCGGGCGTGCGCAAGGTGCGTGCGGAAATCGCAACAGCTGCCGAACATCTGTGGTCGCCGGCCGATCCGTATCTGTATGACGTGCGGGCCGAATTGCGGTACGGGTCGGCGAAACCCGCGGAAACGGCGGGTGATGCGGCGGTCGCGCAATCGCAGCCGATGGATGTCGTAAGTTCCTACTGCGCGTTCCGTTCCGTCGAAATCAAACCGGATACGAAGGGGGTGGCGCGCTTCCATCTCAACGGCAAGCCGCTCTTCGTCAAAGGCGTGCTCGACCAAGGCTACTGGCCGGACGGCCTCATGACCGCGCCCGACGACGAGGCGCTGACGCATGACATCACGGCCATGAAAAACGCCGGCTTCAACATGCTGCGCAAGCACATCAAAATCGAGTCGGCCCGCTGGTACTACCATTGCGACCGCCTCGGCATGCTCGTCTGGCAGGACGCGGTGTCCGGCGGCGGCACGGACGGCGAATACAATGCGTGGACCACGAATCGCAAGCCGACGCTCATCCGCTCCACATGGAACAAATTCCGCGACGACACCGCCAAACATTTCACGGCGCTCGGCGCGGACGACCCGATCTACCGGCGCGACTGGTCGCGTACGTGCGACGCGATGGTGCACATGCTCGGCGGGCACCCCTCCATCGTGACGTGGACGCTGTTCAACGAAGGCTGGGGCCAATTCGACGCGTGCGATGCAGCCGAACGCATCCACGCGCTCGATCCGACCCGTCCGATCGACGCGACGAGCGGCTGGTACGACCAGCATTGCGGCGACTTCCATAGCGTGCACAACTATTTCCGGCCGCTGGAAATCTACCCGGACAAGGGTCCGTTGCGCGGATACGTGGCCGAATTCGAGAAGAAGCACCGCCGTCGCCGCAGGGCCGCGCATTACGTGGTGCTGCCGGTCGCACGGCACGGCGTACGCGCGTTCGTGATTTCGGAATTCGGCGGATTGGCGCAGCTCGTACCGGAGCATGCGGCGGTGTCGCGCGCCTACGGTTACGGTGAATACGATTCGATCGACGATTGGCGGGCCGCCGTGCGTTCCGTGCTCGCCTCCGCGGCCGCACTGGAATCGCGCGGACTTGCGGGATACGTGTATACGCAGGTTTCCGACGTGGAGGAGGAGCTCAACGGCCTGCTGACCTACGATCGCCGCGTCGACAAATTCGCCGAGTGAGATGCGCGATTGCGTGTGAGTGCACGGCGTCGTTGAGCGGCGGTGTTGTATAGCGGCGTTTCATGACGGTGTCGGCAGATGCCGTGCAATCGTCTGTTGCCGCGATGAACAAGCTGCAGGAAGGCCGTTGGGGCGATATTCAGTGGGATAAACCCCCGAATTCGCACCGTCGTGACATTTCCGCTACGAAATTCTCAGGGAATTGACAGGAACGCACATCGTTCCTCCAAGGGTCGGGCGGTTATATAGACCATGTCAACGGTTGCGGCTGTTGGCGAGATTCCTTTGGAATCCCATAACTGAACCCTTCTTCTCTCTTCTCTCTCAGCCGGCGGCTTTCTCTCCGCCGGCTTTCTTTTTGCCGTCTTGCTTGTGGATGGTTGACGGCTTGATTCGGTCCGCTTGCTCGTGGATATCCGAGGAGGCTCTCCGCACGAGGGAAAAGCATGTGCCGCTGGCCTGTGCTTCACGCTTTCCTGCACTGAAAAATAACCGGTAAACGTTTTCTAAAAAAATCGGAGTGTCGCATGCCGCCATGACCTACACTTGAATGCAATATACGCAGCATACAAGCGCGGCAGGGTTGCTACTCAATGCGAGGCAAGACTTGGAACGACGTCACTATACGTCGTTCCAGGTCTTTTTTGTTTGCTGCGATTGCTGCATCTCATATCGATGAGGATCGATGGGAATGGAAGGTGGAATCATGACTGCGGTGCAGACGTCCAATCCAATACACGACGCCGAAGGTGCGGTGGAAGCCGGCATCCATGAGGTCGGCGCGACGATCGACGCCGTCGAGCGGGAGGTGGGGCGTGGCGTTTCCACACGTTTCCCGCTCAACAGCGCGTTCATCTTCACGTTCGGCGCTCTGGGAGGCATGCTGTTCGGCTTCGACACCGGCATCATCTCCGGAGCCTCGCCGCTCATCGAATCCGATTTCGGCCTGTCCGTGGCTCAGACCGGGTTCATCACATCATCCGTGTTGATCGGTTCCTGCGCGGGAGCCCTGTCCATCGGCGCGCTGTCCGATCGTTTCGGCCGCAAGAAGCTGCTGATTCTGGCGGCGATACTGTTCCTGCTCGGTTCGGGCATGTGCGCGGGATCCACGGGATTCCTGATGATGGTCGTGGCCCGCATCATCCTCGGTCTCGCCGTCGGCGCGGCCTCCTCGCTGACTCCGGCATATCTTGCCGAGCTTGCGCCGAAGGAACGTCGTGGATCGCTGTCCACGCTATTCCAGCTGATGATCACTTTCGGCATCCTGCTGGCATACGCGTCCAATCTCGGCTTCCTCGGCCACAATATCGCCGGCATCCGCGATTGGCGGTGGATGCTGGGGTCGGCGCTCGTGCCGGCGGCCCTGCTGCTGATCGGCGGCCTGCTGCTGCCGGAATCGCCGCGATATCTGGTGAGTCGAGGCAAGGATCGTGAGGCGTTCAAAGTACTTACCCTTATTCGCAAGGACGTCGATCAGACGCAGGTGCAGCTCGAGCTCGACGAGATCAAGGCCGTCGCCGCGCAGAACACCAAGGGCGGTGTCCGCGAGCTGTTCCGCATCGCCCGTCCTGCGCTCGTCGCCGCGATCGGCATCATGCTGTTCCAGCAGCTCGTCGGCATCAACTCCGTGATCTATTTCCTGCCGCAGGTGTTCATCAAAGGCTTCGGATTCCCCGAAAACCATGCCATCTGGGTGTCGGTCGGCATTGGCGTGGTCAACTTCGTGGCCACTATCGCGGCCACGCTTATCATGGACAAATTCCCCCGCAAGAAGCTGCTGATCTTCGGATCGGTGACGATGACCATCGCCCTCGCGGTGCTGGCCGTGCTTAACTTCACCGGCGATGTGGCCACGCTGGCCGTGCCGACCATGGTGCTGATCGCCTGCTATATCCTCGGCTTCGCGCTGTCGTGGGGTCCGATCGCATGGGTGCTCATCGGCGAGATCTTCCCGTTGAGCGTGCGCGGCATCGGCAGCTCCTTCGGTTCCGCTGCCAACTGGCTGGGCAATTTCGTGGTCTCCCAGTTCTTCCTCATGCTGCTGGCCATGTTCGGCAACAACGTCGGCGGCCCGTTCACCATCTTTGGCGTGTTCTCCGCGCTGTCCATCCCGTTCGTGCTGCGTTTCGTGCCTGAGACCAAGGGCAAGTCGCTCGAACAGATCGAAGAGGAAATGGTCCGCCGCTGATACGGCGTCGCGGCATCGACGGCCATTGAATGGGGCGGGCACTCCGGAGGAGTATTCACCCCATTCACGTTATTCAACAGCGTTCGTATGAGAAGCGGCGGATTCGATCAAGGCATTCCCGGCTTTCCTCAAGCCATGGCATGCCGATGACGAACACATGCCCCAACGTCTCATGGCGGCGCGGCTTCGGGTCGAACAATTCAAAATCGGCGCCTTTGCGCGACAAGGCGGCGGCCAACGCCAGATTGTCGGCTTCAAGGAAATCGTCGCCGCAGGTGATGATGAGCAAGGGTGGAAGATCGACGTTGAACGCCAGACCCTCAGCGGTGAGGAACTTCGGATCAGCGGCTTCGAGCCCCGCAAAGAAATCGACGCCCAACATCTGCTCAAGACCGATACGGCGGTTCGGGTCATACCCGACCGTCAGCTTGCGGCCCATGGTCTCCAACGACGCCGAACTGTACGCGCCGCACACCGGAGCGGCACCCGCGAATCGGATGCCGGACGGCTTGTCGACGCCAAACGCAGCCGCGGCTTCCGCATTGTTTTCAATGGCCAAGGTCAGTAGCGTCAACGCGCCACCTGCGGAATCGCCGGTGAGGAACACCGCGTTCGGATTGACCGGATAATCGGCCATATGGGCTGCGATCCAACGCAATGCCGCCTGGATATCGGCCAATTGCCCACGCAAGTCGGTCTGCGGCGCCGGACGATAGTTCAATGAAAACACCGCGAAGCCCTGTTCCGCGAGATGCACGTTGAAATTCCGGTTCAGCTCCTTGTATCCGTAAGTGATCCGCCGCCATGGATATCGATGTACACCGGCAGGGTGTGCCCACCGCGCAATACCGCGTCATGCGGCAGATACAGGTCGAGCAAATGGCCGCGGCACGCTCCCGCGGCCGTATCGTACCCGCCATCCGGCAGGTAGGCGAGGTCGGCGATTACATCGATGTCTTCCGGCGTGCTCCAGCGTTCGGAACGCGGCGTATCGATGGCGATCGCGCCAAATCGCATTCCCAGAATGCCCGGCAGCAGGTTCTCGGGAACCCCTTCGAGGTCGCCCGTGTCTCCGTCCAACGTTCCGCGTTCCTGAGCATGTCCTCCGACAGGCCATATTCCGCAGCGAACTTCGCGCGGATGTGCTCCAAGTCCGTCATCCTTGCCGTCCTTTCCTCGACGTGCGTCGCCGATGCTTGTATCGATAGTTCGAGCTTGATTCCATTATCGTGCGATGTTCCGATGCGATGCTCCGATTCCGGCGAGCCAGGCTCCGATGACGGTTTTCGCAGCACCCGCAAACCAGTGGTATGTAACGGTATATATGTTGATTTTATTATGATTGCGACACGCCGAAAACGCATCTGTTGCATCGGCGTACGGTTCGTTTAAAATAAGTCGAGTTTGCGAATCCGAACAGGGGTTTCGGCCGGCGGCGGCATGCCGGTGACGGGACGCTCGACACACGACGGACGTGAATCGTGGCGGCAACGAATGGCCGCAACACCACAACCCAACAACAACCCAACCAAGACCCAAGCAAACAATTCGAAGGAACGCTACGTATGTATGTCGATCCGAAACGCAACCAGCAGGCGGGCAACCTTGCATGGATCCTGCCGTACTGCAAACCTGACCTGCCGCGCGTGGCCGGCGCGGTCGTACTGTTCTGCGTGAACAACACCATGGCCCTCATCATCCCGCTGCTGTCCGGACTGATCGTGGACCGTGTCATCACCCAAGGCCATGTGGACGAACTGACCCGACTGTGCGTCATGATGCTCGTGCTCACCGTGGTGCGTGTCGGCTCCCGTTACGGCTGCCAAATGTGGATGGAACGCTTCGGACAGAACTCCATCTATCGTCTCGTCAGCGACGAATTCGAAAAACTCCACGAACTTGACTTCACCTACTTCAACCACACTCGCACTGGCGACGTCATGAGCCGCATGACGTCCGACACCGACGCCATCCGCCACGCACTGAGCTGGGTGAGCCTGCAAGCGCTTGACTGCGTGGTCATGTTCATCGGCGCGCTCGCCATGATGTTTTCGATTGATTGGCGACTTGCTCTTGCGCTCGCTTGCGTCACGCCACCACTGTTCATTTTGACACGCGGTCTGTCGAAGCATGCACGACCCCTGTTCTTCGATATCCGAAACTCGCTCGCCGAAATGAATTCGATGGTCGAGGAAAACATCGAAGGCAACCGCGTCGTCAAAGCGTTTGTGCGCGAATCGTACGAAACCGAAAAATTTGACGAACGCAACGACGACTATATGCAACGCAACATGGCCCAGGCATACAACAGCCGCAAATACATGCCCTGGCTTGACGGTCTCGGCTTTTCGCTGCAACTTATCACACTCGGTTTCGGCGGCTTCTCGTCATCAAAGGGTACATGACTCTTGGCAACCTTGTGGCGTTCAACTCATACCTGTGGATGCTTGACAGCCCAATCCGCCAATCCGGATGGCTTACCAACGACTGGCAACGTTTCACGCGGCATGCATAAAAATCCGTAAGCTGCTCACCGCCGAATCGCGTATTCGCGAAAAGCCGGAGTTTGCGGGGAAAGCCACGCAAAGCACTACGCGAGTCGGTACGCAAGGTACGCAAGGGGCGCAAGCCGCCGATAAATCGGCTAGAATCGCAGGAACCATCGACTTCCAGCACGTCGACTTCGCTTTCCCCGACGATCTGGGGACGCCTGTGCTCAGCGACATCGACTTCCACGTTCCCGCAGGCGCGAAACTCGGAATCCTCGGCGAAACCGGCTCCGGCAAATCGACTCTCGTCAACCTTATCTCCCGTTTCTACGACCCAACCGCCGGTCGTGTGCTCATCGACGGCATCGACGCGCGCGACTGGCCGCTCGCCACGTTGCGATCGCAAGTCTGCATCGTCGCGCAGGATACGTTCCTGTTTTCCGATACGATCGGCAGCAACATCAGCTTTGGCGCGGGCGACCGAGGCAACCGACTTGAGTACAACGGTCAGTACGACGGCCAGCGCAGACGACGTGGTTACGACGAACAGTACGTGCGCCGCATGGCCGCCATTGCCGGCGCGGATGGCTTCATCAGCAGCATGCCGGACGGCTACGATACCGTCGTCGGCGAACGTGGCGTCGGCCTGTCCGGCGGACAGAAGCAGCGACTGAGCTTGGCGCGTGCTCTCGCCGACAATCCGTCGATTCTGATTATGGACGATACGACCAGCGCCGTCGATATGGAAACGGAAGCAGAGATTCAGCGGCACTTGCGCGATTTGGACGAGAAGAAGACGATTGTCACAATCGCCCACCGCATTTCGTCGGTCAAGGATTCCGACTTGATTCTCGTGCTGGAGCATGGGCGCATTGTGGAACGTGGCACGCACGACGAATTGGTGGCCTCGCACGGCCGATATTGGCAGATTTACAGCAAGCAGTTGGGCGTGGATGCCGGCCGCTCGCAGGGATTCGAAGCGTAAGACGCGGGGGAGGATAACATCATGGCACAACGCAACACCTTCCGTGACGATGAAGACCTTGAAGAGAAGATCAATATGCGCGACCTCGCGCGCGTCGGCGTCTACCTGAAACCGTACATGGCCCGCGTGGTCTGGATCCTCATCGTCGTGGCGGCAATGGGCTGCATCAACGTCGTGGAACCGTATCTGACGAAAATCATGATCGACAGTGTCATTCCGGCGAAAAACCTTGCGCTGCTTGGCGAGCTGGTGGCACTGCTGGCGGTGCTCATCGTCATTTACGAATTCGGTTTGCGCTACCGTACTGTGGAAATCACGCGCGTCGGCCAGCTCATGCTTAAAGACATGCGCCGCGACCTGTTTACGCACATTCAGACGTTGCCGTTCAGCTATTTCGACTCGCGTCCGCATGGCAAAATCCTCATCCGCGTGGTCAACTATGTGAACACGCTTTCGGACACCCTGAGCTCCGGTCTGGTCAACGTGATTTCCGACGTGTTCACGTTCTTCATCACGCTAGTGGTCATGTTCGTCGTGGATTGGCGTCTCGCGCTGTACAGTCTCGCGTTGTTCCCGCTGCTCATCGCGTGGGTGCTGGGATTGCAGCATTTCCAGCGTCGCGCGTACCAGGTGCTATCCAATAAGCAGAGCAATCTCAACGCGTTCATCCACGAATCGATCGCCGGCGTGAAGACCACCCAGACGTTCGCGCGCGAGGACACGCAGTTCCGCACATTCCAGGAACAGCAGGGCGCTGTGCGTTCCGCGTGGATGCGTACGGTGCATATCCAGACGCTTATGTGGCCGGGCATCCAGACGATTTCCGTCATGACGATCGCGTTCATCTATTATGTGGGCGTCACCGGTTTCGGCGGTGTGGACGTGACCACGGGCGTGCTCATCGCGTTCGTCGGCTATGCGAACAACTTCTGGAACCCGGTAATCAGCATCGGCAACTTCTACAACCAGCTGATCACCTGCTCCGCGTATCTCGAGCGCATCTTCGAGACGCTGGATGTGCAGCCGGAGATCCGCAACGCGCCGGACGCGTCGATCTGCCGCAGATCGAGGGCCGCGTCGACTTCAACGACGTCGTCTTCCGCTACGAGCCGGACGGCCGCAACATCCTGAACCTGGTCGACCTGCATGTCGAGCCAGGCAAGACGATCGCGCTGGTCGGTCCTACGGGTGCCGGCAAAACCACGATCATCAACCTGCTGTCGCGTTTCTACGACGTCGCCGAAGGCTCGGTGACGATCGACGGCCACGACGTGCGTTCCGTGACGTTGGAAAGCCTGCGCCGGCAGATGGGCGTCATGCTGCAGGACACGTTCATCTTCTCCGGCAACGTGCGTGAGAACATCCGCTACGGCAAACTGGACGCCACCGACGAGGAGATCGTGGCCGCTGCCAAGGCCGTGCATGCGCACGAATTCATCATGGAACTGCCAGACGGCTACGACACCGTGGTGGAGGAGCGCGGCTCGACCCTGTCCGCGGGCCAACGCCAGCTCATCGCGTTCGCGCGCGTGCTGCTCGCCGACCCGCGCATCCTGATTCTCGACGAGGCCACGTCGAATATCGACACGCGTACCGAGGAGGCGCTGCAGGCCGGTCTGAACCATCTGCTCAAGGGACGCACGAGCTTCATCATCGCGCACCGGCTTTCCACCATCGAGAACGCGGATGAAATCTGCTTCATCGACCACGGTCAGATCGTGGAACAGGGCAACCATGCCGAGCTGCTCGCCCGTCATGGCGCCTACTATCGGCTCTACGAATCGCAGTACGCCATGATCAAGGTCTGAGTAGCCGGCGCCAGCCCTCCGGCGGCAGGCTTCCATACTTCCTGGCCCGTATATCCGCAATCCGAAATGCCTGCCCAACGGTCGTGCAGCCAATGCGCGGCCATCTTGGGCCGGCTGCCGCGGTGGGATTCCCGTCGGACATGCCGCCATGCGGAATGTACTTTGGAGCAACCCGTGGAATAATGGATTGTGAGCGTTAACAAGACAACGATGCACTAAGGAGCGCTTGCACTCATGACTACCACCAATCGCACCAGCCATCCAATCGCATTGCGCGACGCCACCGTCACCGATCCGTTCTGGGCATCGCGGCAGGAACTCGTGCGCACCCAGGTGATTCCCTACCAGTGGAACGCGCTGAACGACAACGTTCCCGGCGCCGCACCCAGCTACTGCATGCACAACTTCAAGGCCGCCGCCGCGCAGAACGCAGAACACCACAAGGAAGGCAAGGCCTTCGTGCCGCCGAAATACACGTTCCGCGGCTTCGAAGCCCTGCCGGACGACCCGGCGCACCCCGATCCCGACAAGTTCTACGGCTTCGTGTTCCAAGACACTGATTTCTCCAAATGGATCGAAGCGGTCGGCTACTCGCTGACCCACCACCCGGACGCTGACCTTGAAGCGACCGCCGACACCGCCATCGATATCGTCTGCGCGGCGCAGCTCGACAACGGCTACCTGGACACCTACTACATCCTCAACGGCATGGACCGGCACTTCACCAACCTGAAGGACCACCATGAGCTGTACTGCTTCGGCCACCTGACCGAAGGCGCGATCGCCTACTATCAAGCCACCGGCAAACGCAAGCTGCTTGACGCGGCCTGCCGTTTCGCTGATTACATCGATTCCCGATTCGGCACCGCCGACGGCAAGCTGCACGGCTATCCCGGGCACGAAATCGCCGAAATGGCACTCGTCAAACTCGCCGAGACCACCGGCGAACAGCGCTATGCCGACCTCGCCGAACACTTTGTACGCCAACGCGGCCAGCAGCCGCTCTATTTCGAGCTCGAAGACCGCCGCCGCGCCCGGGAGGACGGCCGCAACTACGCGCCGCGCGAGCAGAACTACGCCTACTACCAGGCCGACAAGCCGATCACGGAACAGACGGAGGCCCTCGGACACGCCGTCCGCGCCGCCTACTTCTACGCCGGAGCCGCCGACGTGGCACGCCTGACCGGCGACTCCGACCTGCTGGCATCCTGCGAACGACTATGGCGCAACATCGTCGACCGAAAGCTCTACATCACCGGCGGTATCGGCGCCACACACATGGGGGAGGCCTTCTCCTTCGACTATGATCTGCCGAATGACACCGCCTATTCGGAAAGCTGCGCCGCCATCGCGCTCGCGTTCTTCGCCCGCCGCATGCTGGAAATCCAGCCGAAATCCGAATATGCGGACGTCATGGAATCGGCGCTGTACAACACCACGCTCGCCGGCATGGCACTCGATGGCAAAAGCTTCTTCTACGTGAACCCGCTCGAAGTGGTGCCCGAGGCATGCCATCGCGATGAACGCAAGGCGCACGTCAAGCCGGTGCGCCAGAAGTGGTTCGGATGCGCCTGCTGCCCGCCGAACATCGCACGCATCGTGGAGGACGTGCAGCAGTACGCCTACACGATCGGAGACGACTCATCCACCCTGTATGTGCATCTGTATATGGGCGGCGGCGTCCATGCCAGGCTTTCCGGCACCGATGTGCGCCTTGACGTCATGTCCGATATGCCCTGGTCCGGCAAGGGATCCGTCGCGGTGGGCTTTGATGCAGGCGATTCTGCTTCCGATGCATCCAAGGACGCGGTTTTCACGATCGCCCTCCGTCTGCCCGCCTGGGCCGGTGGCGAAACCGCTTCCGATGCGGTCACCGTGCGCGGCCGCGACGACATCTCCCGCGTCATCAGAGACGGATACCTGTATCTGACCGGCGCATGGCATGACGGCGACGTCGTCGATTTCGATTTCCCGATGCCGGTCCACATGGTCGCCGCGAATCCGCTCGTGCGCGAGGACGCCGGAAAGGTGGCGTTCGTGCGCGGACCGCTGGCCTACTGCGCGGAAGGTGTCGATAATGGCGCGAACCTGCATCTG
>ENA-OQAL01000023-OQAL01000023.1-human-gut-metagenome-genome-assembly--contig:-NODE-23-length-36504-cov-5.188443_pt1 | contig 36504 bp, 38 predicted proteins | sample MGYA00242491_ERZ504519 | MGnify/ENA primary metagenome ERZ504519 (study PRJEB26092, sample SAMD00036260) | human gut metagenome | host: Homo sapiens | study: EMG produced TPA metagenomics assembly of... | reverse complement strand
GCCAGAAATGGCGGCTTTTTCCTTTTATTTCCAACGGTTTCCGCCACTTTTTGCAATTTCGCTGCAATTCCACCCTTTATCGCGATTATTTCTCAAAAACATGGGCAAAAATGTGGGCACGAATCATGTGTCAGCAATGACGGCTTTCTGTATTGGTAATCACATTTCTCGTTCGGTGAAACAGCGCATGTCGGCAGCAACGCCTCCGTATCATCGAAATAACCGTCCGGCGCCTTCCAATATTACAAGCCGCCGGCCAGCCAACCATCGAAAGGGACGATATCATGGCGAAGCTTACAGAGGAAATGAAGGATTTCATCAGCAGCAATCTCGCTTGGGTGGCCACCATCGGCAAGGATGGACACGTCGATTTGGGGCCGAAAATGAGCACGTTCGTCATCGATGACACTCATATCGGCTATCACGAGCGTACCGCCGGCCAAATGTACCGTAATCTGCTCGACGGCAGCGAACTGGTCATCGCAGTGGCCAATCTTGAGCAGAAGCGAGGTTATCGTTTCCGTGGCAACGTCACTCTGCATTCCGATGATGCGATCTACGATGAGCAGGTCGCCGTGGCCGAACATAACGGCACGAAGAAGCCCATGACCATTCCCGTTCTGGAGATCACGGAGATTCAGGACTTGACGCCAGGGGCGACCGCAGGCAAGACCATCGTCAAGGACTGACGCCCGTTCAACGCATACGGCTAATACCATCCATCCAAACGCGGAAACGCGCTCTGGCCCTCCCTTGGAAAGAAGGTCCAGAGCGCGTTTCGTTTTTCTGTCAAGACAAAAAGAGCTAGATCAAAGTATTTCCGCTCCGTCATGCAGTGACGTTGCGCAATAACGCTATTTGATGATCGGTCTCAACGGCGCGGACACGTCCACGTTATGCTTGTCTCCAATCACGTTCGGATCATTGACGATCTTGTCCACCACCGCTTTCTTGAGCTTCAGGTCCGAGGAATCACCCCATACGATCACGCGGTCTCCCCCATTGAGTTCCGTGGTGATGGAATCCTGGGTCGCCGCGGTGACCTTGGTGATGGAGTTGCGCATCGATTCCGGCAGTGAGCTGAGAATCTTCAACGCTTCCTTGATAGGACGCCTAGACAGGCTCGCATCGACGTTCTGCACTTCGATGACGGGAATGCCTTCCACGGAAACGCCGCTGACGGAATTGAGCACGCGGCCCTTGCTGTCGACCGCCGTCATATGGTCCTCGCTGGTTTTGAGCATGGCCGCGGGTTTCTGCGCCTTGATCGTCACTTCAAGCGAGTCCGGCAGCTGTTTCTTCGACTTGGCTGACGTGACTCCCGGAATCGCCTTGATCTGCTTCTCCACGGCTCCATCCGAAACCAGGAACAACGATTTTCCGGACTGCTGCCTCGCGATGTCAAGCACCTGCGATTCACTCACCCATTCGTTGGCGCCGACCACGCTGATGTTGCCTGGCTCCAAACGGAACACCGACGAGAAGAGGAACAGCCAGACGACAGCTCCCAAAACCACGGCTACGACAAGACCGATGAGCACGCGCAGGACTATGGCTCGCGCGCCGGCCTGACGGCGTTCCTTGAGCCGTTCGCCGAAATCAACCACTTTCGGACGTGTCATGATGCCGATCGTGCCGGTGGTCTCCTGCAGGGTTTTGGAAACCAGGTCCTCGCTTTGCAAACGTCGCGCGTCTACGAAGCCTTCGGCTTTTGAACGGTCCGCGTACCCTTCAATCGACCGTCCTTCGGCATGCTCCGATGAGATGGACCGTCCGGAACGTCGTCCGCCCGACTGGTCCGTCTCCTGCACATCCTTGCCGGAACTGATGACCCGTCGAGCCATCAGCCCTCGCAATCCCAACGATGCGCTTCAAGAGCATGCAGGATGACCTCGTCCATCTGCGTGATGTCGCCGGCGCTACGGTGAAGATGACGTCGCCATGATGCGCGCGCATCACCATCATCTGGGCCGCGGTGTGCATGTCTTCGACGCCACGGATCCAGTCCTTGGCCGGTTCATGCTCAAGCTTGAGCGCCTCGTCCACGATGGTGGCCGGAGTCACGTCGGGGGAAATCCTCCTGCTTCTCGCGCGCGGGGAAGATGCCGGTAACGATGACGTCATCGGCTTGGCAAGCGCTGCGCGAATTCAGAGCTGAAGAAAACGCGTGCGGGAGAACAGGTGCGGCTGGAAGATCACACGGATCTTGGACTGCGGGTAGCGGCGACGGGCCGCATCCAGCAGCGCAGCGATTTCGGTCGGATGATGCGCGTAATCATCGACGACCGTCACTTGGCTGACGGTGCCACGGACCTGGAAGCGGCGTGCGGCACCGAGGAACGAGGTGACCGCCGCGGAGGCACGTTCGACGTCCATGCCCAACAGCGCGGCCGCGATAATCGCCGCGGAGGCGTTGCGTGCGTTGTGGATGCCGGGAACGGTAAGCGTCACTGCGATGCGGTGCTCCTCTTCGCCGATCAGTCCGCCCGGAATATGCAGCGTGAAATGTTCGGCTCCGCTTTCGGCGGTTTCGCTTTCCGATTCGATGCGTACTAGCGTGGCGCCGTTCAGGTCGCCCAATTCGGTGGCGTTCCGTGTTGAATAGACGATCGTGCGTCCGGCCACGGTGGCGTCAAGCGCACGTAGCACGGCAAGGTTGCCTTCGTCGTCGCCGCACATGATTACGGCTTTGGTGGCGTGTCCGGCATGGTCCACGAATGCGGCCCGATAGTTGTCCTGCGTGCCGTAGTGGTCAAGGTGGTCGGCTTCGGAATTGGTGATGATGGCGATTTGCGGATGGTATTTGGCGAAGCTGCCGTCCGATTCGTCGGCCTCGGCCACCAGCACGTTGCCCTTGCCGGCATGGCCGCCGTCCAAATGGCACCGTCTTTGCCTTGGATGGAACCGCCGATGGCATAGCTCGGATCGGCGAGTTCGCCTTCTCCGGCGTTCACGAGAATGTGCGCCAGCATGGAGCTGGTCGTGGTCTTGCCGTGGGCGCCGGCCACGGTCACCGCACGTTTCGCGTTCATCAGCAGGGCGAGGATGTCGCTGCGGTGCACGATGCGCTCCCCTGCCTCATGCGCGGCGACGATTTCTGGATTGTCCGGCTTGATGGCGCTGGAGAACACGACGGTGTTCTTGCCTTCGACGTTCTTCGCCTGCTGGCCGAATTCGACGGTGATGCCGAGGCTTTGCAGACGGTCGGTTTTGGCGCTTGGCTCACGGTCCGAACCATCGACCTCGACGCCCTGCTCATGCAGCATTTCAGCGAGCACGCTCATGCCCGCGCCACCGATGCCGATGAAATGCGTGGCACCTAGGTCATGCACCGTCTCTTCAGGTGCGAACGACGCATGGGTTGGGTCAAGAATTATGGTACCGGCTTCACGCTGGTTGTCAGACACGATTGCTCCTCGTAAATTGTTTTCAAGCTCATTTCATTATGGCCGCACCCATGGTCTCCCACGGGGTGCGGCCATGATTGTTCGGCCGGTTAATCAGCTGGCTGATCGATTAGCGCGAGCACGCGCTTCGCCATGACTTCGGCGGCGTCGCGGATGCCGTATTTCCACGCGTTGGCACCGTATCGGGACAGCTTGTCCGGATCGGCAAGCAGTTCCGGCACATGGCCACGGACCCAATCCGGGGTGAAATCGCCATCCGCCACCATCAAGCCCCCTTCCGCGTCGACCACGGGCTGCGCGTTGAAACGCTGCTCGCCATTGCCGATTGGCAGAGGCACGTAAATCGCCGGCAGTCCCAAAGCCGTCAGCTCGCTGACCGTGCCGGCTCCGGAACGGCAGATGATCAGATCGGCGCAGGCGAACGCCAGATCGATGCGTTCCAGATAGGGAGCCACACGGTAATCGCCATCCGAAACGTGGTCGGGGCCAAGCTCGCCGAGCACATCCTCTCCGGCGCTTACCGACACCAAGGAACGCACTTCGTCGTCTTTGCCCTTACCGGTCAGATGAATCACCTGGGCGTGCGCAAGCAGGTCCTTGGCGGAAGCGGCCACAGCCCTGTTCACGTTCACCGCACCCAAGGATCCGCCGGTGACGACCACGAGCGGACGGTCCGAATCGACGCCAAGCTGCGCCGCGGCGGCTTTACGAGTGGCGGTACGGTCATGTTCCAGATCGGACGCCAATCGTGCGATTGCCGGACGAAGCGGCAGGCCCACGCGTTCGACTTCGACGCCCCTGCGTGGTTTCAGTCCTGGCTGGGCGTATGCGGCACCGATCATGGACGCCCAACGCGCGCCCAGCTTGTTGGCCATGCCCGCACGTGCGTTCTGTTCGTGAATCGCAATCGGAATTCCCATGCTGTGCGCGGCCGCGTATACGGGTGCGGACGTGTATCCGCCGAAACCGACGACCACTTGGGCCTGATGCCGGGTGAGGATGTCACGTACTTTGGCCTTCTCGGCCTTCCATTTGGCTGGAAACTGCAACGCAGCCTTGTTGGGCCTGCGCGGGAACGGCACTTTTTCGATGGTTTCCAGTTCGAAACCGGCCTGCGGAACCAAATCACGCTCCAGACCGACGGCGGTGCCCACCACCGCGATATCCGCTTCCGGTTCAAGCTCGCGAATCACATGCGCCACGGCGAGCAGAGGATTGACGTGGCCTGCCGTGCCGCCACCGGCAAGAACGATATGCTTCTGATTGCTCATAATCCACGAGCTTAGCCCACCATGCGGCGGCAGGCCACGCGGCATACCGCCGCCGATGCAGATACTTACATTTCGTCTACTTTTCTTTTGCTTGCTTCGCAACTCGCATGACGGGAACCGATTACAGTATGCGGTTCTCGGCTTTGACCTGCGGCTGCTCCTTCATCAGGCTGATGGCCACGCCGGCGGCCCCCAGACACATGATAAGAGACGATCCGCCTGCTGATACGAACGGCATCGGCACGCCCATGACCGGCAGCAGGCTGACGACGACGCCGATGTTGACAAACGCCTGGCCGACGATCCATACCGCGATGCACACCAACGCCATGGTGATGTACCGGTCGCGGACCTGCACGGCCACCATCAGCATGCACCACGTCATGACGATAAACAGCAGAATCACCATGGCTGCTCCGACGAATCCGGTTTCCTCGCCGATGATGGCGAAGATGAAATCGTTGTGCGCTTCGGGAAGATAGCCCCATTTCTCGCCGGAATTGCCGATGCCGACGCCCAACAAGCCGCCGGATGCGATCGCGTATTTGCCGTGGACCGCCTGATAGCACACGCCCTGCAGGTCGGACGGAGAGCAGGTCCGGTAGGCCGCCATGATGCGGCCGAGTCGGTTGGGGCTGGTCAGAATGAATCCGACGATACCGCATATGCCAAGCAGCGCGGCTCCGGCAAGCCATTTGCCGGGGAATCCGCCAAGCAGCAATGCAATGCCGCCAATTGCGAGAATAATCAAGCCCGTACCAAGATCCTTGCCGGACATGACCAGGCAGAACGCGCACAGATAGCCGAGAATAAGCTTGGAGTACGCGCGGGGCGCGCCGACCTTCTTCACCTGCTTGCGCGCGTTGATCAGCTCGTTCGGCATCCAGATGCATAACGCCAGCTTGACGATTTCCGCGGGCTGCATGGTGAACACGCCCGGAATGCCGATCCATCCTTTGTTGCCGTTGACTTCGACGCCCAATGGCGTCAGTGTGGCGGCCTGCATGACCATGGCGCCAAGCAGGAACCAGAAGCTGATCTTCGGTAGAAGCTGGCCGGCAGCATCATCGTGATGAATGCTATGACCAGCCGAACACGCAGTACATGCCCTGTTTCAGCGCCTGCGCCCATGGCGACTGCCCGTTGGCGATCATGTTCACCGAAGAGCTGGAGAACACCATGATCACGCCGAAGATCGTGAGGATGATCACGCATAGGCGGAATCCGTGGAAGCACCATAACGGGTTGGCGAGATTACGCGTTCCGCCGTTCTTCAACGGTTCTCGTGTCTGTGCCGCGGCGCCGTCCGTCATGTTCGGGCGGCTTGCGGAAGACGTGATGCTACGGCTGGCCTCAGGCTTCCCCATGCTCATTCACCCAACGCTGAGCCTGCTGCGCGAACTGGTTTCCGCGATCGGCGTACGACTTGAACTGGTCCATGGACGCGCAGGCCGGAGCCATGAGCACCACATCGCCGGATTGCGCGTAGGTGCCGGCAGCATCGATGGCGCGGGCCATGACGGTGTCGTTGTCCGTGGGATCGATGATGGACATGGGAATGTCGGGAGCGCTTGCCTTGAACGCGTCCAGCATTGGCTGCTGGTCCTTGCCGATGATGATGGCCGCCTTGATGGTGTGCGCCTGGTCGGCGACGAGCTGTTCGAAACGGCTTCCTTTGGCAAGTCCGCCGGCGATCCACACCACGGACTTGTCCGCGAAGCTGTCAAGCGACGCCTTGGCCGCATGCGCATTGGTGGCTTTGGAGTCATCCACGAAACGGATGGTGCCACCGTCGGACGTTTTGGCGACGGCGACGGTCTGGATGCGGTGGCCGCCCGGCGTGAACTGCTTGAGCGCGGCCAACGCCTTGTCTTTGTCTGCTCCGAGGCCCAACACCAGCGCCAACGCGGTCAGGGCGTCGGCGAGCAGATGCGGGTAGACCGTGCCATCCGGCTCGGTCAGATGCGTGAAATCGGTGACCTTCGCCACTTGGAACGGCTTTCCCGCTTCTCCGCCGGCAATGCCGGACATGTCGACGATCCAGCCATCTTTCACACCGATCTGCCCGTCCTTCGGCTCGGCCAACGTGAAGCCGATCCTGCGGCATTCCGGCGTGGTCTGGGCCGCGAACGCCAGTTTGGTGACGCGTTCGTCGTCGGCGTTGTAGACCAGCGCCTTCTTGACGTTGTGGAACACCTTCGCCTTGTCGGCGGCATAGTTCTCGATGCCGCCATGCCAATCGAGATGGTCGTCGGCGATGTTGGTGATCGCCGCGCAGTCGAGTTCCAGAGAATAGGTGAAATGCAGCTGGAACGAGCTCAGTTCGACGCAGAGCACGTCGTTCGCGGGGTCGACGGCGGCGTGCGACACGGCTTTGCCGATGTTGCCGACGGCGGGAGCGGTCAGGCCGCATGCGGTCAGCATTTCGGAGGTCATTTCCGTGGTCGAGGTCTTGCCGTTGGTGCCGGTGATGCCGATCCACTGCGCCGGCTTGCCGGTGGTGTTGCTGTTCACGCGCAGCTGCCAGGCCAGTTCGACTTCGCTCATGACCGGTATGTTGCGTTTCTGCGCCTCAAGGATGAATGGCGTGCGCGGGTTGAAGACCGGCGAGGTCATCACCATGTCGGTATTGTCCCAATCGATTTGGTCGAAGGAATGCAGGTCGGCGTCCGGCTTCTTCTCATCCACGCCCAGCACTCTGCCGGCACGGGAGCCCAGCACTTCCATCATGCTTTGCCCGGAGACACCGAGACCAGCCACGATTACGGTCTTGCCATCCATATTCATATCCATCACCCTTCAATCGGAAACGTCATTTGCCGTGATAGCACACTCATATTGCGGGCGTAAAGCCGCGCCCGCAATCGTGTCATAGGCCGGAACGGGCCACCCAATCGCCGTAGAACAGCACCAAGCGATCAGCACGAACAGCATCTCGATCATCCAGAACCGGACCACGACCTTCACTTCCGGCCAGCCCTTCAATTCGAAATGATGATGGATCGGAGCCATCTTGAAAACGCGCTTGTGGGTCATCTTGAAGTAGCCGACCTGGATGATGTCGCTCATGGTCTCGATGACGAACAGACCGCCAAGGATGATCGCCAGGAATTCGGTGTGCGTGGCGATGGACATGGCTGCGAACAGACCGCCAAGCGCCAAGGAGCCGGTGTCTCCCATGAAGATGGAGGCCGGATTGGAGTTGTACCACAGGAAGCCGAAGCAGGCTACGGCCGCGCACGCCGCGATGATGGTCAGGTCAAGAGGATCGGACACCGCATAGGTGAAGCCTGGATGGTCCGAACCCTTGAGGTGGTAGAACTCCCAGAACGCGATGATCGCATAGCCGATGAAGGCGATCATCGAGGAGCCGGCGGCCAAGCCGTCAAGACCGTCGGTCAGATTGATGGCGTTGGTCCATGCGGTCATCAGGAAATTCACCCAGATCACGAACAGCACGATGGCCACGACACGACCGGCGAATTCAAAGCTGAAGAACGGCTTTTCGATGAAGCTCATGCCGGCCTGGGCGCTGGGGAAGCCGGATTTGGTCGGCAGAATCAGCGCCAGCACCGCGTATATGGTGGCGAGGATGAACTGTCCGATGAACTTGCCCTTGACGGTCAGTCCCTCGCTCTGCTTCTTGCGGACCTTCGCGAAATCGTCGATGAATCCCAAGAATCCCATCGACAGCATGGCGAACAGCACCAACACCGCGGACCACGACGGCACCTCTCCCCTGGTGAGGAACCGATACAGTGCCGAGGAGCACCAGCCGAGCACCACCGCGAGGTTGATGACCACGCCGCCAAGCGTCGGCGTGCCGCGCTTGACGAGATGCGACTTCGGGCCATCCTGACGGATGTACTGTCCGTAATTGAGCTTGTGCACCAACTTAATCAGCAGCGGAGTGCCCACAATCGTCACGACGAGCGACACCATAATGCCGATGATGAGTGAAATCACCTGATCTTCTCCGTTTCAGTCAGCTATGATCGGCACGACGCCGATTCCGTCAGTTTTGCGTCCAACGCTCCGCCAGAGCGCTCAATCCGGACGCGTGGGATCCTTTCAGCAACACCACTGTACCCTCATGGTCGGTCGCAAGCCGGGTGACCATTCGGTCGGCCTGTTCGGCATCATGCGCCCATTGCACCATCGTCGGGTCGGCGGCAACCGCCTTGCCGCCCTGCGCCATGGCCTCGGCAAGCGCGTCCAACGCCTCGTCGGAAGTGCTGCGACCGTCACAAGCGCGTCCGCACCGCCCTCGACGGCGTATCTGCCGACGTCCTCATGCAGGCGATGCTCATCCGGTCCGAGCTCCAGCATGCTCCGAGAACCGCTATTCTGAACGGCTGCTGCTCGCGCCGGCATGCCAGCGCGACAGGCCATCGAGTCCGGCCTTCATGGAATCGGGGTTGGCGTTGAACGAATCGTCGATCAGTGTGAACGACGTTTCGGGCTTGGTGACGGTGGACACCGCCATGCGATGCGGGCTGATGCTCGTCACGTCGGATAGGCCGGAGGCCACGTCGTCAATCGGCATGCCCAACGTCATCGCCACCGTGGCTGCGGCAAGCGCGTTCATGACGTTGTGCTGTCCGCAGATGCCGAGCGTGACGTTGGCGTGCGGCCTGTCTTGTCTTCCAGTACGAATGACGGATGGTCGAGATCGTCGCAGCGCACGTCGAGCGCGGTCGTGTCCAGTTGCGCGTCTTCTTTCTGCGGCAGGCCGAACCACAGCACATCGGCCGGAGCGATGGCGCTCATCGCGGCCACATGTTCGTCGTTGGCGTTGAGGATGGTCAGGCCGCCCGGCACCAGTCCGCGTACGATTTCCGATTTGGCTTGGGCGATGCGTTCCGCAGAGCCGAATTCTCCCAGATGCGCCACGCCCACCTTGAGCACCACGGCGATGTCCGGCGGAACCAGGGAGGTGAGGTTGGCGATTTCGCCCACGTGATTGGCGCCCATTTCCGCCACCAGGAAACGCGTGCCGGCGTTCACCTTGAGCGACGTCAGCGGCAGGCCGATCTCATTGTTGAACGATCCGACCGGAGCGACGGTGTCGCCCATTTTGGACAGCAGCGATTTGAGCAGATCCTTGGTGGTGGTTTTGCCGACGGAACCGGTGATGCCGATGACGGTGAACGGCGATTCCAGCGCGCGCCGACGCTCGATATTATGCTTGGCGAGCGCTCCCAACGCCTTGACGGTGTTTTCTACGACGATCTGCGGCACCTGCGCGCCCGCGATTTCGTGGTCGACCAGTGCGGCCACAGCCCCCTGCGCGCCGACCTTCGGCACGAAATCATGACCGTCGACGCGTTCGCCGGCAATCGCCACGAAAACGGATCCCGGCACGATCTGGCGCGAATCCGTGAAGGCGCTGATGGCCACCGGTTCGTCGGTCGGCACGGTCGTCGGCATCAACCGTCCATCAACCGCCTGCGCGATCTCCGTCAGGCTCATCGGCATCATGGTCGGGCTGCTCACTGTCGTTACTCCTCTAATGGTTGGGTTTGTGTTTGATGTGGAGAATGTTTCGTTCCACGTTTTAGTTCAGGTCACGCGAGACGCGTAACGCGCTTTTGATGTTGGCTTTCCTCACGCCGGCGGCCAGCACCATGGCGATGGACAGGGACAGCGAACGGCTGTCCGTCTGGCCGTATGCCGTCGCGGCCTGCGCCGCAAGCAGGTCGGATTCCTGGGTTCGTCCCGCGATGCGGGTCTGTTTGCCGACCGCGCATCCGAATTTTGCGACGAGTTTCGCAACCTCGGCATCGCTCAAACCATTGTCATCGCAGGCAAGCACATCGACGCTGACCGATTGCAACGCGTCCTCACGCAGGGTCTCTTCATCCAACGCGAGGATCACAGCGGCTGCGCCGTCTTCGGCGCACACCGCCATGGTACGTTGCACATCGATGGCCGACAGAGGATATTCCAGATTGAGGAAGCGTTCCAATGACTGTGAATCGGACGAGCTGATCACGCCGACGGGGTTGCCCAGCATGTGCAGGAAATCCGCGAGGTTCCTCACTTCGGATTCCACGATCTCCCTGTTCTTCCCCGTGATGGCGAATACGGCCAATGCGTCGGACGGATTGCCGGCCATGTCGCTCACCAGTTTGCCGAGCTGTCCCATGGTGGGTTCGGCGTAGATGAGCGGAATCTGGATGTCGTCGGTTTGACCGCGCAGCGCATGGGGCACAATCGCGCCATATGCTCCCTGCTCCTGAGCCTGCGACAACTGGTGCACGTCCACATCGGCGGACGGGACGAACAGTGCGCCGGGACGCACCGATTCGACATCATCCGCGATGGAAGTGATCGTCACTTCAGCCGCCGACGTCGGATCAAGATCGAAACCGTATCGGCTGGCAAGCAGCCCTAAAGTCATTCGTCTGTTCATGGATTCGCTGACCGCGCTCACCTTTCCGCCCCTCCGTGTCTGAATACGTATTCGCTCACCAATTCACCGGAATAGCATCCGTGCGAGGTGAAGACGCCGGCACTTCATACTTCTGCATAAGGAATTCACCAATCTCCGCGGTGACAGGACCCGCCGTCAAACCGCCGAAGCTGCCTTGGGGGTCTTTGAGCACCACGGTGATGACGAAGCGTGGATTATCCGCGGGAATGATCGTCGAGTAATCGCTGATGATCGAAGTCAGTTGGCCGTTCGCTCCGGCGACTTCTGCTGTGCCTGATTTCGCCGCCATACGATAGCCGTCGACCTTCACGAAAGTGTTGTAGTGTTCAGCGGACGATTCCATGGCGTTGAGCATCTGGCTCGCCACGGATTCGTCGATGACGCGTGTCGCCTCGCCCTTGGACTGCTGCTCTTCGACATGCCCCGCGGTGTCGGTGATGGACTTGATGATGCGTTGCGGCTTTTTGACGCCCTTGTTGGCTATCACCGAAACCGCGTTGGTCAGCTGCATGACGTTCACCGTGTACCCTTGACCGAACAGCACGGTGTTGCGGGTTCGCCTGTCCCAGCTATCCGAGGGGTGCAGCACGCCTTCGGATTCGCCTGGCAGGTTCAGTCCTGTGGCCTGTCCGATACCGAATTTGCTGATGAAGTTGTACCGCTGCTCGTTGGTCATCTTGTCTCCGGCAATGACCATGCCAACGTTCGACGACTGTTCGAGGATGCCGGCGAGCGTCCAATGTTCGTTGCCATGGTCCACCGCGTCCTTATAGGTCTGTCCTTCCACGGTCACCGTGTTCGGTACCGTGAATTTGTCATCGACCTTGTGCAATCCCAGTTGCAGCATGCCCGACATGGCCAGCACCTTGCCGATGGAGCCAGGTTCGAAGGTCTCGCTCACCGCCCGGGAGGCGCCCATCTTCGCCTGGTCGCTTCCGGCCTCGGTCGTATCGCTGTCCGCCAAAGCGAGGATGTCGCCCGACTGCACGTCCTGGACCATGGCGATGCCCCAAGCGGAATGGTATTTGTTTTCGCTGTCGCTCAGCACTTTCTCGGTGTACCACTGCACATCCCGATCGATGGTGAGGGTGACGTCGGATCCGTTGACCGCGTCTTTGGATTCGGTCATGGTTCCGGGGATTTCGCGCCGCTGTTGCCCTGTTGGTACACCTGGTAGCCGTCACGGCCCGTCAATGTCTTATTTTCCATCTGCTCGATGCCGGCCACGCCCTTGCCGTCGGCGTCGACACCACCCAATAGCGAACCCATCAAAGTGCCGTTGGAGTACAGACGTTCGTTGCTTAGTTCCGCGTAGACGATGCCGCCGAGGTTCAGCTTGGAGATTTTACGCTTGACCGCAGGCGTCACGTCCTTCTTCAATACCACGTATTGCCCGCTGATCGACAGTTTGGCGCCCAGTTCCGTGGCGTCCATGCCCAATACGGGGGCCAGCAGACGAGCCACGGCTGCGGCTCCCGTCACGCCGACCGGCTTGCCGTTGATCTGGTGGCAGTTGCTGCCGGTCTGTTTGGTGCAGGTGGTCGGTATGAACGCCTGCGCCTGTTCGGGGTTGCCGATGATGGTGTAGCGTTCGACACTTTGCGCGAGAATCGCGCCATTGGTATCCATGATCTTGCCGCGTCGAGCCTTCAACGTCACGGTGGTGGTGCGGCTTTGCGCCGCGGCCTGCGCCATCCCTTTGCCGTTGACCAGTTGAATATTGGCAAGTTGGATAAGGCAGGTGGTGCCCATCAGCGCCAGAACGACGCCGATGGCCATGGTTTTCGTCAACAGGTTCTTGTGGAAGAACGTGTAGATCCTGCGGATAGGGTTCACCGGGTCTTGTCTCCACTTGCGTTTGCCTGATAGCCGTTCAGATCGATGGTCAATGCGCCTTTCTGCGGGACCATGCCCATCTCTTCGGCCTTGCTCGGCAATGAGGCGTCAAGTTCGTCGAGCTTGGCCTGATCGCCCTCGACGTCCTGGGTCAGCTGGGTGATATGCGTTTCGATTTGGCTCGCCTCGAAGGAATTCTGCACCATTTGGGTACGCAGCATCAGTGAGCCCAGCAGGCATACACCAAGGAACACCGCGGCGATGACCAGGTGCAGCAGCGGCGTGCTGCGGGTCCGCGTCCATGTGATGAGTTGTTCGAAGCCGTGACGGATGCCGTTGCCTTCGACTCTGGTCCCTTTGATGACGTGCAGTTCGGGACGCGTGGTGCCGATGGTCTCGGTCTGGCTTTTGCGGCCGGCCGGAGCCGCATTCGAAGCGATCGTTCTTGGTGCCGCCACTTCAGTCCCTTCTTCCTTGTCTGGTCATGCTTGCGTAATCCGCGCCTTGGTCGAACCGTTTGCGCCATCGTGCGGGAATCGGTCTGGTCAATTCCACCGCGCGCAATCTGACGGACGCCGATCGTGGATTGTTGGCGATTTCCTCCGCGTCCGCCTTGATGGCGCCGCGGGTCAGTTCCTTGAAGAACGGCATCATGTCGGGCGGCACCACGGGCATATCCGCCGGAGCGTCGACCTTAAGCCCTTGGTTCATGAAGGCTTTGACGGTTTTGTCTTCCAACGAGTGGTACGACTCCACCACCAGACGTCCTCCCACTGCAAGGTGGTTGGCGATTTGCGGCAGCGTGCCGGCAAGCTTGTCCAGTTCGCCGTTGACTTCGATGCGCAGCGCCTGGAAGACGCGTTTCGCGGGGTTGCCGGCGGGACGGTGGGCCTGCGGCACGACCTCGTCCACCAAACGATTGAGCTGGCCCGACGTGGTCAGCGGCTCGGTTTCACGCCGGCGTACGATTTCCCGTGCGATCTGCTTGGAGAACCGCTCCTCGCCGTATGTGCGGAAGATACGCACCAAATCGGCGAACGAATATTCGGCGAGCACCTGCTCTGCGGTCAGGGGCTGCGTCACGTCCATACGCATGTCGAGCGGCGCGTCATGGGAATAGGAGAAGCCACGTTCCGTCTCATCGATCTGCAGGCTGGACAATCCGAGGTCCATGAACACCGCGTTGACCTTGTCGACGCTTGGTCGGAAAGCACTTGGGAGAAGTCGTCGAATGCCGCGTGCACGGGCGTGAAACGGTCGGCAAGGCCATCCATTTCCATGCGTTTCGTGGCGAGCGCGAGCGCCTCGGTGTCCCGGTCGATGCCGATCAGGCGGGCGTGGGGCTTGCTTTGAGGAACGCTGTGGAATGCCCGGCGAGGCCGAGGGTGCAATCCACCGCGATCGAGCCGGGCTTCGCCAATGCCGGTGCCACCAAGTCCACGCAATCGCGGAGCAGCACCGGCTGATGAATCGTCGTCACGTCTGTCATTAGAACTCCATCGCCGGCAATACGTCATCGGCAATGTCGGAATATCCTTGTTCCTTGTCGGCCAAGTAATCCTCCCATGCCTGTCTGTTCCAAATCTCGGCCCGGGTTCCCACGCCGATCACCACAATGTCGCTGTCCAGATTCGCGTAATCGCGGAGCATCTGCGGCACAAGCACGCGTCCTTGCTTGTCTGGCTCCTGGTCGACCGCGCCGGAAAGGAACACACGCAGGTAGTCGCGTGCCGCCTTGTTTCCCATGGACGTGTGTTGGATCTGCACCGCGATCCGTCTGAATTCCGATTGCGGCAGCAGGTAGACGCATCGTTCCTGGCCTCTTGCCATCACCATGCCGGAGCCCAGTTGGCTGCGGAACTTCGCAGGCAATGCCATACGTCCTTTGGCGTCGATTTTCGGAGTGTAGGTGCCCAGCAGCAATGGCGGCAAGCCCGCCATCATGCCGCCGGATTGAGCCGGGTCATCGTCGGAGACGGGTTCTGCTCCAATGTCATGGACCATTACCGCACCTCCTTTTTGCCCACACTCGGCCCACCAATCCGAGACACTTTCCCCACTCTACCCCACCGCTCACCATTTTTCCCCACGAAAAAGCAAAAATGCCTCAAAATATTGTCGATTTCTCCCCATATTTGAGATTGCGCGTCCGCACCGTACAGTTCCGGCGTTGTCAGCCCATCGCGATTCGCCGCGGCCAATCGCCGCTCGTAGAAGCCTTGGGGTACATTAGAGTGCCTTAAGTTTTTGATGAAGGGACAGCAATGTCGAGTTATTCCGCCCAGTTGCGTGAGGAGCAACAGGCCGTCAGCCGCGCATATGATCGTCTGGACGCGTTGAGGGCGCAGGCTCGGTCGCGTCTCGACACGGTCCGGGCCGCAGGATCGCACGGTTCGCCCACGCAACGCACCGAACGCGATTCCTTCGCCACCATGTACGAGGACCGTCTCACCCAGCTTCGTGCGGTGGAGGATCGTCTGGTTTTCGGCAGGCTCGACGACGTGCATGGCGCGCATCGCTACATTGGGCGTATCGGCCTGTCCGATGAGGATCATGAGCCGATTCTCACCGACTGGCGCGCCGACGCGGCACGCCCGTTCTATGAGGCGACGCCTTCGAATCATGGCGACATCGTCATGCGCCGGCATATCACGTTGAGTTTCAGGGAAGTGGTCGGCGTCGAGGATGAGGTGCTCGACGTGCATTCCGATCAGGTCGGCGAGGCGTCCTCCAATGGCACATTGACCGGCGAGGGTGCTCTGCTTGCGTCGCTTAACGCCAAACGCACCGGCAAGATGACCGATATCGTGGCCACCATCCAGGGCGAGCAGGACCGTATCATCCGTGCGGACCTCAACCAGGCGGTGGTGGTGCAGGGCGGTCCGGGAACCGGCAAGACCGCGGGTCGCGTTGCATCGCGCGGCCTACCTGTTGTATACGCATCGTCGCGCGTTGCAGCGTTCCGGAGTGCTGGTGGTCGGCCCCAGCTCGACGTTCCTGCATTACATCGACCAGGTGCTCCCCTCGCTGGGTGAGACGGGTGTGGTCAGCCGTACCATCGCGGATCTGATTCCCGGTATCATCGCCACCGCGCATGACGACCCGTATGCGGCCAAGCTCAAGGGTGAACGCCGTATGGCCAAGGCGATCGCCAATGCGTGGCGGCTCGTGACGCGTGCCTTCGCATCTGCCGGTCATCCGCATCAACGGTTTCAACGTGCCGATGGTACGTGCGGATATCGAGCAGGCCATCGCCGATGCCAAGCGCACGCGGCAGCCGCATAACAAGCGCGCGAGACCTTCGTGCGCGACATGCTGTCGGCCATGCGCAACCGGTACGTCGAACGGCTTGACTACGAGCCGGAGCAGGCCGAGCTTAACGATGTGATGCAGCAGTTGCGTATGAACGACGATTTGCGCAAGACGCTGAACCTCGCATGGCTGCCGATGACCGGCGAATGGTTGGTCGACCAGCTGTTCGCGAAACCGCAGCAATTGCGCCGTTTCGCCCCCTGGCTCGAAGAGCGTGACATCGAGACGCTGACGCGTCCGAAGGGCTCGCCCTTCACCGTCAGCGACGTACCTCTGCTGGATGAGGCCATGGAATTGCTTGGACCGGATCCGAAGGCCGTGTCCAGGCAGAAGGCGTTGGATGCCAAGCGCGCCGAGGAAGAGCAGTTCGCCAAGGACACGCTGGCGCAGGCCGGTATCGGTTCCGGCATCGTCACTTCGCAGATGCTGGTGGACAATATCAATGGTATGGACGCCGAATTAACCGCGCAGCGCGCCGCGGCCGACCGCGAGTGGACGTATGGCCATATCGTGGTGGATGAGGCGCAGGAGCTGACCGCGATGGATTGGCGCATGCTGATCCGTCGTTGTCCGTCGCGCTCGTTCACGATTGTGGGCGACGTGGCGCAGACCTCCGCGTTGGGCGGTACCCGGTCCTGGCGTCGCATGATGGACCCGCTGTTCAGCGAACGCAACTGGCAGCTCAACGAGTTGACGATCAACTACCGCAATCCGAAGGAGGTGTCGCAGCTCGCCAGCGATTTCGCCTCGTCCGAAGGCCTGTACATCTCCACGGTGAACGCCGTGCGTGGCGTCCCGGATTCAGTCAAGCGTCTCACCTTGCGTGACGATAGCCTGATCGGCGACGCGTCGCGCAGCAGACCGTCGAGTTGGTGCGCGCCTACGTTTCCTCCGACGGTACCGGTCGTGTGGCGATCATCGCGCCGGACGATATGCTCAAGCCGTTGCGCGCACGCGTATACGCACAACTTCAGGATGAGCTCGACCCGAAGGAATTCGACAGGCTCGATGCCCAGAGTTCCTGGGACGAGCAGGTCACCGTATGTTCCACACAGACCGTGAAGGGTCTGGAGTATGATGCCGTGATGGTGGTCCAGCCCGGACGAATCGAGGAGAACGCGCCGTCGCGTATCGTAGCGGCCTCCGATTTGTATGTCGCCATGACGAGGCCCACGCAGCGTCTGCTTATACTGCGGACAAAGACGACGAAAAAGCTGCTCAAGCTATAAGGTAGGAACCATGCCTAAAGCATTGTTACTTGAAAACATCCATCCCGACGCGGCGCAGTCGCTGCGCGACCATGGCTTCGAGGTCGAGTGCCTCAAGGGAGCCTGAGCGAGGACGAGCTGATTGATGCGTTGGAAGGTGTCGACCTGCTCGGCATCCGTTCCAAGACCAGTGTGACCCGCAAGGTCATCGACGCGCGTCCGACGCTCACCGCGGTCGGCTGCTTCTGCATTGGCACCAACCAGGTGGATCTCGAATACGCGGGCAAGAACGGCATCGCCGTCTTCAACGCGCCGTATTCGAATACCCGTTCCGTGGTGGAGCTGGTGATCGGCGACATCATCTGCCTGATGCGCCGCATTCCCGCGCACACCCATCATATGAAGCACGGCATGTGGGATAAGTCCGCCTCCGGCTCCCATGAGGTCCGAGGCAAGACGCTCGGCATCATCGGCTACGGCAACATCGGCTCCCAGCTTTCCGTCGTCGCCGAGGCGCTTGGCATGCGCGTGCTGTTCTATGACATTGAAGAGAAGCTCGCCATGGGCAACGCCCACCGTTGCGACACGCTCAACGAATTGCTGGAACAGTCCGATGTGGTCACGCTTCATGTGGATGGACGCAAGTCGAACACGGGATTCTTCGGCGAAGACCAGTTCGAGCATATGAAGCAGGATGCCATCTTCATCAACCTGTCCCGTGGTTTCGTGGCGGATTTGGATGCGTTGAAGAAGCATCTGGATTCCGGCCATCTGTCCGGCGCGGCGGTGGACGTGTTCCCAATCGAACCGAAGAAGACCGGCGACGAGTTCCTGACCGACCTTGCGGACGAGGACAACATGATCCTCACCCCGCATATCGGCGGCTCCACGCTTGAGGCGCAGAAGTCCATCGGACAGTTCGTCTCCCAGCGTCTTGAGGATTATTGGTTCAAGGGTTCCACCATGTTGTCGGTGAATCTGCCGCAGATCACCCTGTCCGACATCAAGTCGAATTTCCGCATCGCCCACCTGCATGCGAATCTTCCGGGTGTGCTGGCACGCGTCAACCGTGTGCTGGGCGAGGACGGCATCAACATCGCCGCCCAGGCCTTGGGCACGGAAGGCGAGATCGGCTATGTGGTCACCGATGTGGCGCAGCGCCCGGACCAGAGGGCTCTCGACCAGCTCGCCTCCATCGAGGGTACGATCCGCATGCGCGTGATCAGCTGAGCACGCAATACGAAACGTTACGATAATGCGGGCGGTCAACCATCAGGATTGGAACCCCGCCCGCATTATATATGCTGTATTTGCTTACGGATGCGGCACCCGTCTCACGCCATCATTCGGAACTTGCGCCCTTCAGCTCGTCGATGGCCCTTTGGAAGTCCTCCAGATTCTCGAAATTCTGGTAGACGCTGGCGAAGCGCATGTACGCCACCATGTCCAAGTCACGCAGCGGCTTGAGAATCGCCTTGCCGACCTCATCAGATTTGACTTGGGCCAATCCTCGTGAACGAAGATCCTCCTCGACCTTCTGCCCCAGCATCTTCAGATCGTCCTCGTTGATGGGACGGCCCTGGCATGCCTTGCGCACGCCGGAAATCACCTTATTGCGGTCGAATTGCTCGACGTTTCCGGAACGCTTCACGACCAATAGCATGGTCGTCTCCAATGTGGTGAATCGCTTGGAGCATTTCGGGCATTCGCGCCTGCGACGGATGGAGTGACCATCGTCGCTAATACGGGTATCGACCACCTTGGTGTCTGGATTCTGGCAAAACGGGCAATGCATGTTGTCCAGAATAGACTGAGCCCTTGAAATAAGCCACGCTTGGCGGTCCCTACGCCTCATGGGGAACAATGAGGCGCTGCCCCGCATGCAAAGACACCGTATCAAGGTGTTCAGCCGCATCAGTTCATCCACCGTATCTCCGACATTGCCACCCTCCGGAGTGATGCTCGCCGCATACCTCCACAAGGTGTCGCCGGGTTGCACCGTATACACGACGACAGCGGTGGAATCCGGCGCGGACTGCGCACTTCCGGGCGCGATGAATCCAAAAAGACACCAGGCAAGACCGGCCGCCATGATCGCCATGGCAATTCGATTTGCCACATTTCCGATATTCGCCGCACCGTTCACCACGCCACTCCTTTTCGAACAGCTGTTCTATCGAACGCTTGTTCCAAGTATGGCACATATGTTCGATAAACGCAAACACACCTCGAACAGATGTTTGATTTTATCGGCGTTTCGCGTTATGATTCTAAGGAACTACGAAAGGAGCCCATCGTGAGCACCATCCCCTTCACGCCCAAGAAGAGCGACGAGCGTCCGGATGAAAGCACGTTGACCGACCGCCAGCGCAAGGTGCTTGACGCCATCAAAACGCATTTGGCCAAGCAGGGATTCGCTCCTTCGTTCCGTGAGATCGGTGAGGCCGCAGGGCTTAAAAGCCCGTCATCCGTCAAACACCAGCTTCAGGTTCTTGACGAAAAAGGCTTCATCCGCATGAACGCGAACAAGGGGAGGGCCATCGAAGTGGTGAACCTCAATGACGAGGAGCCGAATGGAAAAGTCGCCCAGGTCATCCCGTTCCCCAGTCAGGACGATGCATGCGGCTCCATCATGGCCTCGCATGACGTTCCACTGGTCGGGCGCATCGCCGCCGGCGTGCCGATCACGGCCGAGCAGCATGTCGATGATGTGATGAGGCTTCCCGAACGGCTTACCGGCACCGGCAATCTGTTCATGCTTGAAGTGCACGGTGATTCCATGATCGACGCCGCCATTTGCGATGGTGATTTCGTGGTGGTCCGCGAGCAGAACAGCGCGGAGAATGGCGATATCGTCGCCGCATTGCTGGATGACGAGGCCACGGTCAAGACGTTCCGCAAGGATCACGGCCATGTCTGGCTGATTCCGCACAATCCGGCCTACTCCCCCATCGACGGCACGCATGCCGAGATCATGGGCAAGGTCGTCACCGTGCTGCGCAAGATCTGATTGCTTTCACACGTTAAACGGCAAAGGGCGTCGAACATACCATTTTGAGGCATGTCCGACGCCCTTTGCCATACCCTTTGCCATACCGCGCGTTGTGCATTCACCTTGCGAATCCATCAAGAATGAACGCGAAGGCATTTCAAAAAATGTCGTCGCATTCTTGAAGTTCGGGAGCACGGTTCAGGAATGCAGTTCCTTGCGGCTGTCCGAATCGTATCCTTCAGGTTCAAGCTGGAAGGTGGTGTGCGGCACGGATACGGGGAAGTGCTCACGCAGGCAGTTCTGCAATTGGGAGAGGATGTCGGCGGCATCATCCATGGTCAGCCCGCGCTCCACTACCACATGGGCCATGACGACGGGCATGCCGGTAGAGACGGTGCTGGCGTGCAGGTCGTGCACGGCCACCACGTGCGGCACCTGCTCAAGATGTTCGCGCACCTCGTCCAGATCGAGTTCCTGTGGGGTTTCCTCCAGCAGCACGCGCACGGCGTTGCGCAGCAGCACGAACGCCCGGGGGATCATCATCAATGCGATGATGCCGCCCGCGACGGCATCGAAGCCGGCCCAGCCCGTTGAGATCAGCACGATGGCTGAAACGATCACGGCCACGGACCCCAATGCGTCGTTCATGACTTCGAGGAACGCGGCTTTCATGTTCATGTTGTCCTCGCTTTGCCCCGCGAGGATGAAGATCGAACCGACGTTGGCGGCAAGGCCGAGTATGCCCATGAACAGCAGCAACCGCACGTCGTGCACTTCGTCGGCGGCTCCGCCGAACAGCCTCATGCCGGCTTCGACGAGCGCGTAGATGCCGACGATCAGGAGCACGAGCGCGCCGACCGCGGCGGTGAGCACTTCGAGTCGCGCCCATCCCCAGGTGCGTTTGTTGCTGGGTTTGCGTTGCATGAGCACCGCGGTGACGGTGGAGGCGATCAGCACCGACATGTCGGTGAGCATGTGGCCGGCGTCGACCAGCAGCGCCAGCGATCCGGTGACGATGGCGCTGACCACTTCGGCGATGAACACCGTGGAAGTCAGCCCCAATGACATCATGAGTCTTTTCTGGTGTTCGGCCCCGCTTGCGGCGGTCGTGGCGTCCACACCCGCATGGTTGTGTGCCATGATGGGTTTCCTTTCGTCGTCTTTGGTTCGATCCGCGGCTATTGAAACCGCTTCTCAATACCATTTTCATTCGTCTCAAAACGCAGGAAACCCCAGCCCGAGGCTGGGGGTTTCCAAGTTCTGCTGGCAGTCTAGCGGCTCACCGCTCCCCTGTCAATAAAGTCAAACCGTCAATTAAAACCGAACTGGGCGGCGGTTTCCTTCAGCGTCTCCGCGGAGCGCTTCAGGGCCGCGAGCTCACGGTCGGACACCGGGGTGTTGATGGCGGTATTGACGCCGGAACGGTTGAGCAGGTCGGCACGGACATGCACACGTCGGAGATGCCCGTGGAAGTCGTGCAGCATGGAGCTGACCGGCAGGATGCGGTTGGAGTCGCGCATGACGGCTTCGATGATGTCCACGCCGGACATGCCGATGGCGTAGTTGGTAGCGCCCTTGCCGTTGATGATCTTGTAGGCGGCGTTCTTGACTTCCTGGTGGATCTGCTCACGCACTTCGGCGTCCAGCGGATCATGGCCCGGCAGCGGGGTCCAGTCGCACATCGGGACGCCGCCGATGGTGGCGGAGGCCCACAGCGGGACTCGGAATCGCCGTGTTCGCCGGCGATGTAGGCGTGCACGTTCTTGACGTTGACGCCGGTCTGCTGCGCGATCAGGAAGCGCAGACGGGCGGAGTCGAGGTTGGTGCCGGAGCCGAAGACCTGGTTGGCCGGCAGGCCGGAGATCTTCTGGGCCACGTGGTGGCGATGTCGACCGGGTTGGTGATGAGCATGTAGATGGCGTTCGGAGCGACCTTCACGAGGCCCGGAATGATGGCCTTGAGGATGTTGATGGTGGCACCGACCAGCTCGAGGCGGGACTGGCCCGGCTTCTGGCGCGGGCCTGCGGTGATGACGATCATGTCGGCGTCACGGCAGATCTCCGGATCGTCGGAGCCGTCGATGGTCACGGTCGGATAGAAGCTGGAGCCGTGCTGCATGTCGAGCACTTCGGCCTCGACGCGTTCCTTGGCGATGTCTTCGAGCACGATCTCACGTGCGACGCCACGCTGAGCAGCAGCGAAAGCGAGAGTGGAGCCGACTGCGCCGGCACCGATGATAGCGAGCTTTGTGGGCTTGATTGGTGAATCCACCATGTGCTTTACCTCTCTTTTGAGCAAGAAGAACATTCCCGCGTTGTGGCAGGGTATTTTCTTTCGATTTCAACCCTACTTTATCCATACAGCATGACGTTTCGCCGTGAATCCGCATGATTTGCAACCACTGAAAAGTGATTTTCGTCACAGCTTTTGTGAGCGCTCACATACACTGCGCCCGTTGAAATGCAGCTGTTGCAATCCGTTGCAGCGTTTGCACGGCCGCTCCGGGCAAACGTCAATCGGGGAACGGCTTGCGCGGAAGCTCAGTCGATGGCCTGCTCCACGATCTGCGCGGCCAGCTGGTCGTCGACCTCCGCTTCGAGCATCATGCCGTCGTCGCGGTATTCGACGTTGATCACCTTGCCGTATTCGCGCACGCGGGACATGAGCGAGCCGGCTGTGTACGGCAGCAGCGCCTCGACGTGCACGTTCGGCGTGGGCAGCATCGATTCCACGTGCTCGCGCAGTGCGTCGACGCCCTCCCCTGAAAACGCGGAGACGATGTGCGCTTCCGGCATCAGCGCCTCGATACGTTCGCGTGCGGCCTCGTCCATACGGTCGGCTTTGTTGAACGCCACGATCGTGGGGATCGTCTCGACGCCGTCGATGTCGGACAGCACGTCGTTGACGGCGTCGATCTGGGAGAACGGGTCGGGATGCGAGCCGTCGACCACGTGCACGATCAGGTCGGCGTCGGCGACTTCCTCCAACGTGGATTTGAACGCTTCGATGAGCTGCGTTGGCAGGCGGCGCACGAAACCGACGGTGTCCACATACGCGTACAGTCGCCCGTCCTTGGCTTTCGCACGGCGTACGGCGGTATCCAAAGTGGCGAACAGCGCATTCTCCACCAGTTCCGCGGAACCGGTCAGCCGGTTGGTCAACGACGATTTGCCGGCGTTCGTATAGCCGACCACGGCGACGGTCGGCAGGCCGAAGCGACGGCGCGCGCCACGTTTGACGTCACGCGCGGGCGCATCTGTGCGATCTGCCGGCGTAGTTTGGCGATTCTGCTGCGGATCACGCGACGGTCCATTTCGATTTTCGTCTCACCCGGACCACGCGAACCGATGCCCGCGTCGCCTGCCGCGCGGCCGCCCGCCTGACGCGACAGCGACCCGCCCCAGCCGCGCAGTCGCGGCAGCATGTATTCGAGCTGTGCCAGCTCCACCTGCGCCTTGCCTTCGCGCGAAGTCGCATGCTGTGCGAAGATGTCGAGGATGACGGCGGTGCGGTCGACCACCTTCACTTTGGTGGCGTCTTCCAATGCGCGTCGTTGGCTCGGCGGCAGATCATCGTCGACGACGATGGTGTCCGCCTCGTCCTGCGCCACGATGCCGGCCAGTTCACGCGCCTTGCCGGAACCCACGTATGTGGCCGCGTCCGGCTTGATGCGGTGCTGCAGCAGGCCGTCGCACACCACGGCGCCCGCGGTTTCGGCGAGCGCGGCGAGTTCTCGGAGCGATTCCTCGGCCGCGGCCTGCGTGGTCTCGCGGCTGGACCATACGCCTACGAGCACGACGCGTTCGAGCCTGACTTTACGGTATTCGACTTCGGTGACGTCCTGGATCTCGCCCAGACCCGCCACATGCTTCAATGCGTTGCGGGATTCGCGTTCCTGCCACTGTTCGTCGTGGGTTTCGCGAAGGTGTTCCCCGCCGTCGGTATCAAGCAGCACGTCGGATTGGTCGGCGAGCACTCCCCCGACGTCGCCTGCGGTCATGCTCTGCTCGATATCGTTCTCTTGGCTCAATGGCACCTCTCACGGTTGAACTATGGTGTCTTTATTATCATCATTGTCTAGAGACATGGGCATCACCGTTTTCGCCACGTGGACGCGATTACCGCGCGGATGCCGGAGGACGAACGTTTGCAAGGAGAGAGCATGGCACAGGCCGAGCAGTATTTCGCGGCGGAACCGCAGTCGAAGGACGTGCGCAGGAAGCTGCATGTCACGTTGCGTGGCAATGAGGCGGATGTGGAAGTGTCGAACGGCGTGTTTTCCGGCAATCGTGTGGATTTGGGCACGTCGGTGCTGCTTCGCCAGGCGCCGGAACCGCCGGAGGAGGGCACGTTCCTTGATCTGGGCTGCGGTTGGGGTCCGATCGCGCTGACGTTGGGTTTCGAATCGCCCAAGGCCGATATCTGGGCGTGGATGTGAACGAACGCGCGCTTGAGCTCACGCGCCGCAACGCCGAGTTGAACGGCATGGGCAATATCCATGCCGTCACCGCCGAGCAGGTTCCGGCCGTTCTCATGTTCGATCTGATCTGGTCGAATCCGCCGATCCGCGTCGGCAAGGAGGCTCTGCACGAGCTGCTGATGACGTGGCTGCCGCGGCTTACGCGGGCGGTGCCGCCTATCTGGTGGTGCAGAGGAATCTGGGTTCCGATTCGCTGATTCCGTGGCTCGCCACGCAGTTGGGCGACGGGTTTGAAGTGGGCAAGTACGCGAGTTCGAAGGGCTTCCGCGTCATCGAGGTTGTGAAGGCATGAAATTCGAATATCCTTCCGAACTGCCGGTTTCCGCGGCTCGCGACGAAATCGCCGAAGCCGTCAAGTCGAGCCAGGTGGTGATCGTCTCCGGACAGACGGGTTCCGGCAAGACCACGCAGCTGCCGAAGATCCTGCTTGAGCTGGGGCGCGGTTCGCACGGCAGGCAGATCGTGCACACGCAGCCGCGCAGGCTTGCCGCACGTACCGTCGCCGAACGAATCGCCAGCGAAATGGGCGTGACGTTGGGTGAGGAAGTCGGCTATCAGGTGCGTTTCACGGACGAAAGCTCGCCGAAGACGCGCCTGCGCGTCGTGACGGACGGTATTCTGCTGGCGCAGATCCAACGCGATCCGAAGCTCATGCAGTACGACACGATCATCATCGACGAGGCGCATGAGCGCAGTCTGAACATCGATTTCCTGCTCGGCTATCTGACGGCGCTGCTGCCCAAGCGGCGCGACCTGAAGCTCGTCATCACGTCCGCGACAATCGATTCGGTGAAGTTCCAGGAGCATTTCGAACACGCGCTGCACACGAAGGTGCCGGTCATCGAAGTGTCGGGACGCACGTATCCGGTGCAGATCGTGTATGAGCCGTTGGGCACCGCGCCGGCGCTGATGCGTTCCGTGCCGGGTTCGAAACGGGCGCGATGCCCGGCGACGCGGATTACGAGGCGCTGTCGGCCGCGCCGGATGGCAGGGACGGCCGCGATTCGCGCGACACGAACGTGGACATGCCCACCGCGGTGGCGCGCGCCTGCGCCGAATTGGTGATCCATTCCACGCACGACCGTGGTCCGCGCGACATTCTCGTGTTCGCTTCCGGCGAGCGCGACATCCACGATTTCGAGAACGCGCTGCGCCGCCATTACGGTCCGCGCGCGGCGGATATGCGCAGGCCGGATGCGATCGAGATCGTGCCGTTGTTCGCACGGTTGTCTTCGAAGGAACAGCATAAGGTGTTCGAACCGCATACGCATCAGCGTATTGTGATCGCCACGAATGTCGCCGAAACGTCGCTGACGGTGCCGGGCATCCGCTATGTGGTCGATCCGGGCACGGCGCGTATCTCCCGCTATTCGAAGACGGCGAAGGTGCAGCGTCTGCCTATCGAGCCGATCAGCCAGGCGAGCGCGAACCAGCGTTCGGGCCGTTGCGGCCGTATCGCCGACGGCATTGCGATCCGCTTGTATTCGCGTGAGGATTTCGAGACGCGTCCCGAATTCACGGAGCCGGAGATTCTGCGCACGTCCCTGGGCGCGGTCGTGCTGCACATGCTGTCGGTGGGTGTGGCGCGTACGGCGAAGGATGTGACGGATTTCGGTTTCATCGATCCGCCGGATATGAAGGCCGTGTCGGATGGTTTCAACGAGCTGACCGAGCTGAAGGCCGTGGCGCGCAAGCATGGCGAGGTGGTGTTGACGCATACCGGCCGTCTGCTGGCACGTATTCCGATCGACGTGCGTTTGGGCCGTATGGTCATCGAAGCCGCGAAGTCGACCACGCCGAACACTCTGGCGGCGGTGCTGGTAGTAGTCGCGTTCCTGAGCCTGCAGGATCCGCGCGAACGTCCCGACGAGAACCGTGAGGAGGCGGATCGATCCACAACCGGGTATGCGGACCCGACCGGTGATTCCTGACCGCGTTGAACCTGTGGGACCGCGTGTTCCAAGCGGATGGCGAGCCGAGCAATTCCGCGCTGCGCCGCATCTGCAAGACCGAGTACTTGAGTTGGCTGCGCATGCGCCAATGGAAGGATTTGGTCGCCCAGCTGCGCGAAATGTGCCAGGAGTTCAAATTCAAGCTTGGCGAGCCGATTCCCGTGTCCCGTCCACCGTTGGAGATCCGCCAGCTGCCGCTTAACCAGCAGGCAGCGCATTCGCTGTGCTGCTCATGGGACGCGCAGGGCATCCACACGTCCATGCTTTCCGGCCTGCTGTCCATGATGGGCATGCAGGTCACGCGCGAGCCGAAGGCATCCGATTTCGCTGGTTTGAAGGGTGCGGCACGCGCTCGTGCGATGAAACGCGCGCAGAAGATGGCGAAGAACGACTATCAGGGCGCGCGCGGCACGCATTTCGCCCTGTTCCCCGCCTCCGCCGTAGCCAAATCGACACCGCAATGGGTGATGAGCACCGAACTGGTGGAGACAAGCCGGCTGTGGGCGCGGTATTCCGCGCAGATTGATCCCGCATGGGCGGAGCCGCTCGCCGGAGCACTCACCCGTACCACGTACGCGGATCCGCACTGGTCCGGTTCGCGCGGCTCGGCCGTGGCGAGCGCGAAGGTGCTCCTGTACGGCCTGCCGATCGTGCAGGACCGCACCGTGCAGTGGGGGCGCATCAATCCGCTTGAGGCGCGCGATTTCCTCATCCGGCAGGGTCTGGTGGAGGGCGACATCCAGCAACGGTTCTCCTATGATGATTTCGTCACCAGGAACCGGGACATCCTCGAGGATGCAGCCGATGATGCGAGCCGCACCCGCCAGGTGGCGCAGACCGTCGGTGACGAGGATCTGTTCGACTTCTACAACGCCATCATCCCCAACACCGTCACCAGCGTGGCCGATTTGGCGAAATGGTGGAAGACGAAGCACGACGAGCAGCCCGATCTGCTGGATTTCGATCCGGACAAGGTGGAGCGTCTCGCCGGCTCCGATTCGGTGTCCCTGGACGACTATCCCGACCATTGGCATACGCTCGGCACCGACGGCTCCCCCATCGATCTAAGGTTGAGCTACATCTACGACCCGCACGACCCAAACGACGGCGTCACCGTGCATGTGCCGTTGAAAGCATTGTCTCGACTGACTCCGGAACAGTTCTCGTGGAATGTGCCGGGATTGTTGGACGAGCTGATCGTCGGCATGATCAAGTCGCTGCCGAAAACGTTGCGCGTGCAGTTCGTGCCCGCTCCGGACACGGCACGCAAAATCCGCGCCTGGATCGACAAACGCTATCCCGACCTGCCGGGCTCCGGCAGCCAGCAAAAGCCTGACATCGCCCCCGAAAACGAGGATGGCATGGCCGCATGGCCCGACCTGCCGCACGTGTTCACGCAGGCGGCCATCAGTATCGTCGGCGCGCAAATCCACCCGGAAGTCCTCACCGGCGAACTATGGAACAAGCTCGCGCCATACCTGCGCATGACCTTCGCCGTGGAACAGCAGCTGCCGCCCAACCGCAAGAACCAGCACGGCCGACGACACGCGCGAGGACCCGTCAAAACGCTCGGCACCGGCAAATCACTCGTCGAACTGCAACGCAGATTCGCCGAACAAGCCAAAGCCTCCGCACGCCACATGGTCGAAAAACAAGCCCGAAACGCAGGAGACCAAGGCAAGTTCGTCGAACAAGCCAACCTGCTCAACAAAGCGGGAGCGACCACCGAAGCACGCGCCACCATGCTCTGGCAAGGCGCGCTCGACACGCTGCGCCTGCCCGGTGAACGCATCTCCTCACGCTGGCTCGGCACGGAAGCGCTCATGCTCGCCTCTGCCCCCTACAAGTCCACGAAGGAGCTCACCGAAGACCTGCAGCTGGCAGCCGTCAAACGGCTCCTGCCCAACATCGACCAGCTGCCCGACGACGAAGCGCTCGCCGACGCAGTGCTCGATGTGCGCGAAGTGTACGAGGACACCGTGTACGCGGTGGCGCATGACGTGATCGCCATACTGAAACGGTATGCGGAAGTCGACAAAGCCGTGTCCGGCAAAGCGGACCTGCCACTGCTGAGCGTGCTGCAGTCGATCCGCGAACACATCGCCACACTCGTATACCCCGGTTTCATCGGCAAGACGCCACCGGACGCATTGCCGTCCATCGAACGATACCTGCACGCCGACCTGCTGCGCCTCACCAAGGCGAAAAACGACAAGAACCGCGACGTGCGATGGGCTTGGGAAGCCGACGAAGCCAAACAACTCGCCGACAACACCATGGCGAAAGCACAACGTGAACCAGCCGGCCCACGCCACGAAACGCTGATGAAGCAGGCGGAAACCGTACGTTGGATGCTGGAGGAATTCTACGTGTCCCTGTGGGCGCAGGAACTCGGCACGCCGAAACCGATCAGCCTGCAACGCATCAAAAAGCGATCGCCTAGCCACCAGCCAAAACCCCAACGGATTGTTCCGTTTCTTCAAACCCGTCAACGCTTCTTGAAGAAACGGAACAACTGCGATTCCCGAATCAACAACCCCGCAAACAGGCTCGCCACCATCACACCGGCGAACACAGCCAACGGCGTACGCACCGCAGCCGCCAACACCGCCGCCCAATCGGACCGGCTCATCCGCACCGCATACGCCAACAACAACGCACACGAAGCAAACGTAGCCAGCCCGGCCCAAACACCGGTCTCCACACCAATACCCAGCAACTGCGCACCCTTCGACTGCCCCGAATGCAACGCACCCGCATACTCCAACCTACGCCGGCGCACACCAAACACACCAACCAACACGCCAATCGCCAACCCCACCCACGGCATCCACCGCGTCGAACGATTCACATACGACGCACGCGCGTCATAATGCGCATCAAACCCCTTATTCACCTGCGTCACACCCGCATTCGACGAGCCGGAACCCGCCACCAACGTGGCATACAGCAGATTCTCCGTCTGCCCATCAACCGGCCACTGCTTGACCCAGCATTCGTCAAACGTCGAAGCGCTCGCCGACACCGGCACGATGAACGCGTAGGCGAAACGCGTGTCACGCCCATCGTTCGGCCAGTCGAACACACCAGCCACACGCGTAGTGCCTTCGCGTGTCTGCAATGCGCTGCCCACGGCGAGCCCGAAGTCCTTGGCCACGTCGCGCGGCACCCATACGCCGGACACGTCGGCCTTGGCATTGCCGGCGATCAGCCGGATCATACCGGGTGTCACGTCATACGATGAGATGTCCTTGCCGGGTGTCGCGAGTGGCACGACCTGTTTGCCGGCACGCATCGCGCCAGCCAAGGTGCCCGTCATTCCATCGCCAGCGTCGGACAACCGGTCGCATGCGGTGCCATCCACCGTTCCACCGACGATGGCGTTGACGTCAGCGTACGCGTTGATGCGCTGCACGGCCTGCGATTCCAAGTCGATCACGGTCATCGCCTCATATCCGCCCAGCAGCGTTCCGGAGAGCAGCACGGCGAGGAACATGGCGAACGCGCGGCTCACGCCCGAGCCGATGTTGCGCAGCGCTTCGGAAAGCACCGATCCAAGTCTCATATACGCTTCCTTATTGGCGGTTTCATGCGGTTTTCACACTGTTTGGCGAAGTTCAACGGTTTCTTGCGATTCGTCCGCCGACTATTTGCAAACCAGCCCGTTGAGCCCGCTGCCGATTTCGACGTTGGCGATCGCGGACGCGTCGGCATCCTGTACCTGCACCAGACTCACGCCCAGCTCGCTGCCCACAATCGTCACCTTCGCCGGCGTATTGGATGTGTTACGGGATTTTGGTACGATGCAGCCGCTGCTGCCGTCGATGCCGAACACCGCTCCCACCGGCACACGCAGCACCTGTAATGGTTCCTTCAATGCCACGGTGGCATCGAGACCGGCCTTTTTTGGTCTGCATGTCCATGGACTGGAACGTTTCGCTTGCCGACACATTACGCAGGAATTCGCGTCGGTGATTTCCGTGTTATCGGCCGGCAATATTCCATTGACGCCATACATGCCTATAGTGCGATCCTGTCCTACCGCCGCGCCGTTTTTCACGGTGAGTTTCGTCAACGCTCCCGGTATTTTTCCGATTGCCGTACCGCCCGTCACCATGGAACCTGTGGTGGCCGTCCACTCGTCGACCGCGACTGCGTTTTCAGGAATCCACATGGTGTCGGCAAGCGCAAGCGTGCCGTCGGAGGGGTTGCCGTTGTCGTTCATGAGTTGCCGCCAGCCGTCGGATGTTGCCCACCAGTAGGTGTCGGAACCGGCCACGCTGTTGTATCCGAGTCGGCTCAGCTCGTTGTTCAGTGCGAGCACGTCGTCGCCCTTGTCTCCGGTTTTGAGGTCACGGTATAGGGGTGTGGCGGTGTTCAAGGCCACGACCACGCGGTCGTTGACTTTGTATGCGCCTTTGCCGGAGGCGAGTCCGTCTGCGGACCAGTCGGCGGTGACGGTGCCGTTGGCGTTGCCGAGAAGATTACGTTCGGTGGAGATGGTGGGCACAACCGTCACTTGCTGGCTACCGGAGTATTCCTGCACGCTGGCTGGCGCGGTGGTCGTCTCCCCTGCCGAGCCGAGCAATGCCGGCGCGCGGTCTGGCAAGAGCAGCGCGCATGCTCCCACGGACACGCATATGGCGGTTGCCACGGCGAGCAGGCTCCAAGCCCATGCGAGTCGTCCGCGTCTGGCACCGTTGTTCATGACTTTAGTGCCCCGTTGCTTCTTTCCCATGAATCGATGCCTTTCTATTCGTCTATTCTTCCAATTCCGGTTCCTGCGATTTGCTGCCGCCTGGCGCGTAGTCGGCGAGGTCGAGCACACGGTCGCAGGCGTCGCGGGTGTCGGGATCGTGTGTGGCCACGAGCACGATCATGCCTTGGCCGGAAAGGTTGTTCAGCACATGGCTGACGGAATGCGCGGTGCGCGTATCCAATTGAGCGGTCGGCTCGTCCACGAGCAGCATGTCGGGTTTGGAGCAGACGGCACGTGCCAGCATGAGACGTTGCGCCTCGCCGCCGGAGAGGTCGGAGAACCGGCGGTCGGCCGCGTATTCGAGGTCGAACAGCCCCATGGCTTCCAAGGCTTTGAGCTCCGCTTCCTTGCGCCGCATGCCTTTGGCGAGCAGCGGGAACACCACGTGGTCGAGCGCGGTGCGTTCCGCCACACCGTACGGGTTTTGAAACACCCATCCCACACGGTTCACGCCTTCACGGGTTACGGTTCCGGCATATGGTTTCTCCCAACCGGCGAGAATCGACAGCAATGTCGATTTACCACAACCGGATGGTCCGCATACCGCGATGGTGGAGCCAGGTTCCGCCACGAAATCAAGATGCTCGAACAGCAGGTCTGTCCCCGGGAACCGGTGGGCCAGCCCTTCCACAACCACTCGCATATGAGCCCCTTCGCGCATCAGACTACTTCAGCGGATACCAGACCGTCTCATCCGAGGCGGTCACGTTCACTCCGGCCGTCACCAAGCAGGTCAGCGCCTTCCTGTTATCGCGCAGTCCTGCGCTTTCTCCGGATTCCAAATCCTTCTCCAGCTTATCGGCGATGTAGTCTTTGGGCTTTATGCCTTCCTTGCGCAGACAGTCGGCCGCCACCTCCTTGTCATTGAGCAGCAGCTTCGGATTGCCCAACTGGAGCCTGTACACGGTGTTGATATCCGTGACATGCAGCATACTGCAGGATGTCAGATCGTCATTGAGTTTGCGGATCGCCTCTTTGCTGGCACCATCGGTGTTGTACGAGGGCAGAGCGTAAATGCCGTTGTCGTACTTGTCGAACGTCGGCTCGGCATAGCCTTTGTCTATGATGCACTGCTTGTAATCCGCCCATGCGCGTTCGTAGTCGGCCTGACTCACCTTTCCGCCCGAAGCGGCCTTCTCCAGTGCAGACTTCTGCTGATCGGATATTTTGCCGCCGTCGGAATCCAACAACGATCGCGCATAATCCTTCAGCGACGACGCGATTCGTTCACCCTGTTGCGATGATTGACCCTGCTGGGATTGACGCTCCCGTCGCAAGCCTTCTTTCAGTGCCCCGCAGCCCGTGCAGCCGACAAGCAAAGCGAGACAGCATATGACGGCAATAGCTTTGCCACGCATGCCCGTTTTCCTCGACATCGTCATCAGCCCCCTCACAAAACGACGCAGCCGTCAGGCCGCCATGACCCGCTTTATCCCCTAGTCTAGACCCCCAGACCTGCCGTCACGCGCGGCATACCCAATATGGGTATGTGGAACCAGGTGTTCCCCAGCATCATCCACCGGCTCGTTGCATTTACCCCGTTCTCCGCGCCGGAAAGCCATCAGTCAAACGGAATGCGCGCGTGGAACATCCATATGCCGTTCTCGCAATCGGTGGAAAGACTTCCTCCGATATGCTCGATTTCAGCCGCGAACTGTCTGAGACCATGGCCGCCGGGCAGGCTGCCGGAATGCCAGGCACCCATATCATTCACTTCAGTGATTTCCAAGGAATCGTCTTCACCAGAACCGACACCTCGTACTTGCCTCCGGAAGGCGCATGACGCGAAACGTTCGCGTACACCTCGCCAATCAACCGGCCGATCACATCCTTATGATAGGCATACGGACGCGCGCACGGGACCAGAAATAGGCGAGACCGGTCAGCATAATCTGCATGACGGTAAACATCAATGCCATTGGCGAACCGGGGTGGCACACCGCCTCATAGACCATCAGAAGTTCGCACGTCATGATGGCCGCAAGACGGAACGGATGTTTGATTCGCGGCATATCCGACAACCGGAACGCTCCGTTCTTTTCGGTCATGTCAGCGCCCGTTCCCACGTTTCAGCCATGTGATGATGGCTTGCCGTTGCGTACGGCAGTTCAGTCGTTTGACGATGTTCTGCATGTGCTTGCGCACGGTGGCGATGGATATGCCGAGCCGTTCGGCTATCTCTCCATCCGTCAGATACTCGTTCGCGCACAGATTCATGATGGTTTCCTGCATGTTGGTGAGCGTGGACTCCGCTTGAGTATCGCATTTCAGCTTCGCATAAGCCGCCATCGGAGTTTCAAAACCGGGCAGGAAACATCCTGAAAGGACACGGGAGACGGCTTGTTCGAGCTGCGTCTCGTCACCTTTACCGACAAGCCCCTGCGCGCCAGCCGCCGCCAGCGGCACGCGATACCGGTTCAGACTGAAGCTGGTCATGCCGAGAATCGGCGTGGAACAGTCCATCAACCGCATGCGACGGCAGACTTCCGGGCCTTGCATACCTTCCAACGACATATCAAGCAGCACAAGAGCATATTGGTCGGCATTTGATGCAAACAATTCCAAAGCCTCAACGCCGCTGGTAGCCGAATCGACGATACCCACCGCCGGAAGAATCCGCTTGAATAGGTCAGTCAGCGCCTCGATGACGATTTTGTCATCGTCAACAAGCAATATCTTCGGACCACCAACCGTTTTCCCCGTCATGGTACAACGCTCCTTCCCCCCGGGAAACATCCCCCTGCCGCAATACAATACATCATTTCATCACCACCCCTTACTCATATTGAGTAGATCGTTCGCAATAACCCCGTAAAACAACTCATATCATATGAATCACCGGGCCAAGGCAGTTCGATATGATGATGAAAGGTGGACGATGATGTCCTGGATGAAACACAATAAATTGATGAAAACGCTCTCCGCATCAGTACTGGCTGTCGGAATATGCTATGGAACACTACCAATACTCGTGAGGCTCTCCTAGATTGTCAAAGATACAGACAAAGCAGAGGTATATGACAAACTTTTCGATGAGTTGCCGCTGCATGGCCATCGGTCTGACGGTAGTATCACTTTTGTCCGGATGCTCAAGACAAGTCTCCGATACAGCATCATCTCCCGAAGGCGGTGGAACTACTTCTTCCGAACCGATCAAGCAATATATAGCATCGGTGATCAAAGACAATGACGATCCTCGCGCGACGTATCCGATGACCAAAGCCCAACGGGAGATTCTCAAACGTTCGGAAGCGGCTGGAGGCGTGTCCTCTACCGATTACGAACTCGCTTGGTCCCATTACAAACAATGCGTGGTCGACAAAGGATATTCAACCCCAGTACTTGACCGTTATCCCAATGGCCTGTATTTCGTCGCCAGAATAAACGCCGAGAGCATGACCGACGAACAACGAAACAAATTCAACAAAGACGATGGCGTTTGTTTCAACACGGAAGTGATCTACATCAATGACACATATGCCCTCCAATTGGGCAATCCGCAAATGATCAACGATGTCAATCAAGCGGCCGTCAATTGCTTGAAGAGGGAGAATGTGGCACCGAAAGGCTATACGAAGAAACTGTTCGAGCAAGACGAGAAAAACCGCTTGCAGGACGAGCACACTGAGCTGAATTACTCGGATCCCAAAGTCCAAAGCTGTCTGGCCGCGCTCGGCATCACCACTATGGAAAGCGATAAGGTGTGGAGACCTGCGAAAACTTCCAGCTAAGGCAATACAAAAAACAAACAACGAAACCCCATCAAGGCTCGTCTATCACGAGAAAGGAGATGGCGATGATGCAACTGAATATGGGTACATGGCGAGGAAGCGTAGCATCGTATGCTTCCTCGCCATGCTTATCGGCTGCACGGGTTGTGGGACGGTCGGCGATCGGCAGGATACGCAACAGCAGACTGAAAGTGCCGGCAGTGACGCTTCCAAGACCAAAATCGCGAATTCGATACCGGATTACATCGATTTTCTTCTTGATTTGGACGCCAAACCCGATACCAAGTATCCCATGAGCGACGCTCAGAAGACGATTCTGAAACGTTCCAGGAAGTCGGGAAGCGTATCGAAACCGGATTACGAGCTTGCCTGGTCGAATTACAAGCAGTGCGTGACCGGCTATGGGTATACGACACCGGTGCTCAGGCAGTTCTCCAATGGCCTGTACATGATCGCCATGCGGGATACCACCGGCATGAGCGACCAACAGCGCAAGAAGTTCAACGAGGATGAGAACAAATGCTATAACACTGAAGTCATTGCGGTGACCGGTGTATACCAGATGCAGATCGGCAATCCCGGCATGCTTTCCGATGGCGACCAAGCCATGGTCGATTGCCTTCATAAGGCCGGTATCGTGCCGAAAAACTACGACAAGGAAGCGTACAAGAAGGATTTGGACGCGCACGCCAAAAAACCAGCCCACCACAGTGGATTTCTCAAACGCGGAAATGCAAAGCTGTTGGGTGGCGAACGGCGCGTCGTTCGGGGACGTCAATGACACCGATCAGTGGAAGCCGCTCGGCTGACCACCGTGTTCCCCGTCATATATCAGCATAGAAGTCTCGTTCCTGCGCGACGAACGGGCGCAGAAGTGGTGATGGCGATGGCGCATACCAGGAACAGCGCGCCGACGGGGCCGAGCCACATCAGTCCGAAATGGCCGTTGATTAGACCTCCGACCGCGGAACCAAGCGCGATGCCGATGTTGAACGACATGGAATTGAGCGATGCGGCCAGATTCAGCGATCCGGGGATGCGACTGCGAGGCGACGCCATATACAGCACTTGGGACGCGGAATTTTGCAGGTACATGAACATGCCGAGCACCACCAGCAGC
>ENA-OQAL01000022-OQAL01000022.1-human-gut-metagenome-genome-assembly--contig:-NODE-22-length-36540-cov-4.124186_pt1 | contig 36540 bp, 45 predicted proteins | sample MGYA00242491_ERZ504519 | MGnify/ENA primary metagenome ERZ504519 (study PRJEB26092, sample SAMD00036260) | human gut metagenome | host: Homo sapiens | study: EMG produced TPA metagenomics assembly of... | reverse complement strand
TATCATGTAAATTATTTGTTTTAAAACAAACTTTTGCAAAATATACGACATTTTCACCTATATATAAAGTAGAGAAAAGAGAGTTTGGAAGATAAATATCTCTTTTTTTAAGAATCTTTATTGCATAAATATATGGGAAGTCTTGGTTTCTTAATTGAAAAGTCGTACCTTTGCCGCGCAAATAAAAAATCATTATTAATTAATTTAATTAACGAATAGTATGAATCAATACGAAACCGTTTTCATTTTAACTCCCGTTTTGTCTGATGTTCAGATGAAGGAAGCGTAGAGAAGTTCAAAGCTATCCTTACTCAGGAAGGTGCGGAGATCATCAATGAAGAAAAACTGGGGATTGAAAAAAATTGGCTTACCCAATTCAGAAAAAATCTACAGGATTCTATCAACTGATTGAATTCAAAGCAGAACCGTCTGTAATCGAGAAGCTGGAAGTTAACTACCGTCGTGACGAACGTGTAATCCGTTTCTTGACTTTCAAGATGGATAAGTACGCTGCAGAATACGCTGCTAAGAGAAGAAATGTAAATCAACTAAAAGGAGGAAAACTAATCATGGCACAGCAACAATCAGAAATCAGATATTTAACTCCGCCTTCAGTAGACGTTAAGAAGAAAAAATACTGTCGTTTCAAAAAGAGCGGTATTAAGTACATCGACTACAAAGATCCTGAATTCTTGAAGAAATTCTTGAACGAACAGGGTAAAATCCTTCCGCGCCGTATTACAGGTACTTCATTGAAGTTCCAGCGTCGTATTGCGCAGGCTGTTAAGAGAGCTCGTCACTTGGCTTTGCTGCCTTTCGTAACTGATATGATGAAATAATAAAGGAGGAATAAGAATATGGAACTGATTTTGAAAGAAGACGTAGTTAACTTGGGCTACAAGAATGATATTGTAACCGTTAAGTCTGGTTATGGTCGTAACTATCTTATTCCGACAGGTAAAGCTGTGATTGCTTCTCCGGCTGCAAAGAAAATGTTGGCTGAAGAACTGAAACAGCGTGCTCACAAATTGGAGAAGATTAAGAAAGATGCTGAAGCTGTTGCAGAAACATTGAAGGGTGTTTCTTTGACTATCGCTACAAAGGTAAGTGCAACAGGTGTTATCTATGGTTCAGTAGGTAATATTCAGATTGCTGATGAACTGGCTAAGTTGGGTCACAACATCGATCGTAAGATTATCGTTGTTAAAGACAACGTAAAAGAAGTTGGACACTACAAAGCTGTGGTTAAACTTCACAAGGAAGTTTCTGTAGAAATTCCTTTCGAAGTAGTTGCAGAAGAAGCTTAATTTGTATCTGTAAATACTTTAATAAATCCCCCGAATGGACAACGGTCTGTTCGGGGTTTTTTTATTTTCATTTGGAGTTGGGGAATTTGATAAGAAGTCGAGTGTGGATTTTGAGTTTTCTTCTCTTCTGGTTTGTAAGGGGCAAGATGTGAATGAAGTATGAGAAAAATGAGGTAGAGAATGTATGTATTCTATTGTTTAAATAAGAATTAGGTGTAGAGATAAAATATGTTTGTATGGGGGTGGACAGGATGAAAAGATAACTGGTCGTATTAGTATGGTTAGCGAAAGGGCATAAAAAAAAGTCTGTAGGCTGAGCTTACAGACTTTCAATTCTCTCTGATGTTCGAGATTATTCAGCTACTACTGCTGAGTCAGCGCTAACTGCAGCTGAATCGCAAACTACTGCTGCTGAATCAACAACCGGAGCTGCTTCTTCAACTACTGCTACTGAATCTGAATCAGATGCAACTTCACTGTTAGCTGCTTTGTTTCCGCAAGAAGCGAAAGAAACTGCAGCAAATGCTACGAACAAAAATACTAATTTTTTCATTTTCTTTGCTTTTTAAATCTGTAATACTTATGTTGTTTTCTTAAAACGCTGCAAAGATATAGACTTTTCAATACGTTGTTCTCTTTTTAGCCACTTTTTTCAAAAAATATGTTTTATAACCTATTTGCTTGAATTAGAATATGTTGACAAACATAAATTTTTTTCTTCGTATTTTGAGAAATTTCTTAAAAGATGAAGAAATATGTGTAGAAGCAGTGAATAGAGGTTGCAAATTCAGAAACTCGTTTCAGGAATCGTGAATAATGTGTACCTTTGCAGACTTCTAAAATTGTAAAGAGATATGATTGATACAACTATTTTTCAGGATAAAGTAGCTGTTTTATTATACGTTGGGCTGTAAGCTTAATTTTGCAGAGACCTCTTCTATTGGAAAAACATTAAAGGAAGCGGGAGTTCGAACAGCCAGAAAAGGTGAAAAAGCAGATATTTGTGTGATTAATACCTGTTCGGTGACAGAAATGGCAGACAAGAAATGTCGGCAAGCCATTCATCGTCTTTCTCGTCAGCATCCTGATGCTTTTATTGTGGTAACCGGCTGTTATGCCCAGTTGAAACCTGGACAGGTGGCTGACATAGAAGGAGTGGATTTGGTATTAGGAGCAGAACAGAAGGGTGAGTTGATGAATTATTTGGGCAACTTGCAGAAACATACGCATGGAGAGGCTGTAGTTACCGCTACCAAAGACATTCGTACTTTTTCTCCTTCCTGTTCCCGTGGGGATCGTACCCGTTATTTTCTGAAGGTACAGGATGGATGTGATTATTTCTGCTCTTACTGTACCATTCCGTTTGCACGAGGAAGAAGCCGTAATGGAAAGATAGAAGATTTGGTGGCACAAGCTCGCCAGGCAGCTGCCGAAGGAGGAAAAGAAATTGTGCTGACCGGAGTGAATATCGGTGATTTTGGAAAGTCAACGGGTGAAACCTTTTTTGATTTAGTAAAGGCTTTGGATGAAGTGGAAGGTATTGAGCGTTACCGTATTTCTTCTATTGAGCCCAATCTTCTGACGGATGAAATCATTGAATATGTAGCTCAATCCCGTCGTTTTATGCCTCATTTCCATATTCCTTTGCAGTCCGGGTGCGATGAGGTGCTGAAGTTGATGCGCCGTCGTTATGATACGGCTTTGTTTGCAGCCAAGATTGCAAAGATAAAGTCTCTGATGCCCGATGCTTTTATTGGGGTAGATGTCATCGTGGGTACTCGCGGAGAGACTCCTGAATATTTTGAAAAAGCTTATGAGTTTATTAAGGGGTTGGATGTAACTCAGTTGCATGTGTTCAGTTACTCAGAACGTCCGGGAACTCAGGCCTTGAAAATTGATTATGTGGTTCCTGCTCAGGAAAAGCATGCCAGAAGCCAGCGTTTACTGGAGCTTTCAGATGAAAAGACGAAAGCTTTCTATGCCCGTCATATTGGTGCAGAAGCAGAAGTGCTGATGGAGAAATCTAAAGCAGGTACACCCATGCACGGTTTTACGAAAAACTACATTCGAGTGGAACTGGCGCACGATGAAAAACTGGATAATCATCTGGTAAAAGTGCGTTTGGGTGATTTTAATGAAGACGGAACGTCGCTTAAAGGAACTATTTTATGATAAAGACAGCTGTAGTCATCTTAAACTGGAATGGGGAAGCCATGCTTCGCCAGTTCTTGCCCTCAGTGATTGCTTGTTCGCGTTTGGAGGGAACGGAAATTTATGTAGCCGACAATGCTTCCACGGATGCTTCGTGTGAGGTGGTAGAAAAAGAATTTCCTTCTGTCCACCTGATACGCCTGGACAAGAATTATGGTTTTGCCGATGGCTACAACTATGCTTTGCAGAAAATAGACGCGGAATACGCTGTCCTGCTCAACAGTGATGTAGAGGTGATAGAAGGATGGCTTCAGCCAATGGTTGATTATTTGGATATTCATCCGGAGGCTGTGGCCTGTCAGCCGAAAATCCGTGCGTATCGTCACCGGAACCTGTTTGAATATGCTGGGGCAAGTGGAGGCTTTATTGACCGTTATGGTTATCCTTTCTGCCGTGGACGCGTTTTTGAGAGTGTAGAGGAAGACAAAGGGCAGTATGACGAGGTGATTCCTGTGTTCTGGGCTACGGGGGCAGCTTTGATGATTCGTCTGGACGTATATCGGAATGTGGGTGGACTGGACGGACGTTTCTTTGCACACATGGAAGAAATAGACTTGTGCTGGCGTTTACGCAGTCGAGGCTATCAGCTTGTCTGCATTCCTTCGAGTACGGTATATCATGTGGGAGGAGCTACCTTGAAAAAGGAAAATCCCCGTAAAACGTTCCTGAATTTCCGAAACAATCTGCTGATGCTGTATAAGAACCTGCCGGAAGAGGAATTGAAGCCTGTGATGCGTGTCCGTACTTTCCTGGATTATTGTGCTGCTGTAGTCTGGGTTTTGAAAGGAGATTTTGCCAATGCCAAAGCTGTATGGAGTGCCCGTCGGGAGTTCTTCCGGATTCGCAGCCAGTTTACTGCCGACCGTCAGCAAAACCTGGTCCATACAGTATTGAAACCATTCCCGAACGCTATTCTTTCAGTCTGGTGTGGCAGGCAAAAGTAAAGGGCCGAAAAAACTTTTCAGCCCTTTCACATTAAAGTTTCTTGAGTTCCTGATATAAACGTTGCACCGGAAGTCCCATGACATTGAAATAGGAGCCTTCCAGTCGGGAAACTCCCACAAAGCCAATCCATTCTTGTACTCCGTATGCCCCCGCTTTGTCTAGTGGCCTGAATTTCTCTACATAAAATTCAATTTCATCCTCTGTCAGTACGTCGAATGTGACTTGAGTAGTAGCGGAGAACGTTCGTTGCAGGCCACGGGTCATCAGGCATACTCCGGTAATTACCTGGTGTGTCTTGCCGGAAAGTTCCCGTAACATTTCTTTGGCTTCTTCCAGTGTTTGGGGTTTTCCCAATACCTTTTCGTTGATGCACACCACGGTATCGGCTGTAATGATTAACTCATCTTCCGCCATGGAATTACGATAAGCTTCCGCTTTTTCACGTGAGATGTACATTGGAATTTCTTCCCCTTTCAACGTGTCAGGATAGCTTTCATCTATATCTGGAAGTACCCTGACCGTATATTCTAAATTCAGTCCGCTCAGCAATTCCCTTCGTCTGGGAGAATTGGAGGCAAGTACGATTTTATAATGCTGTATGTTTTCTAACGGTTTCATCTCTTCCCTACTTATTGGTTACCAGCCAAAGGCAGCCTGCCCGGCCATCCATTTTCCCTGTGCTTTTAAAACCTGTTCAATGACGTCGCGTCCGCAGCCATATCCTCCCTGTCGGTGAGAAATGTATTTGCTGATGGCTTTGATTTCAGGTGCCGCATCTGCCGGACAACAGGGGAGTCCCACCAACTGCATTACTTCATAATCGGGTATATCGTCTCCCATGTAAAGCACTTCTTCCGGTTTCAGGTTATATTTTTCTAACAGTTCCTTGTATTCACGGGTTTTTACGGCAGCACCTAAGTACACATCCTTTATACCCAGTCCTTCGTAGCGTTTCCGAACGGCTTCCGTCTTTCCCCCTGTGATAATGGCCACATGCAGTCCGCATTTCACAGCCAGCTGCAACGCATAGCCGTCTTTGATATTGACAGAACGCATGGGTTCTCCGTCGGGGTGCAAAAAGATTGTTTCGGCGCTCAGTACTCCGTCTACATCGAAAAACAGCGCTTTTATTTGAGTCAAATCGTAATTTATCATATCTGAAAAATTAAATGGTCAATGATTGGTTGTTTCATATAAATGAATGTGTTCGCTCAGTAACCGATAGATTTCTGCCAGCTTAGGCTCTTCTTCCAGCATATTCAGGTGGCGGTTAATCACATTTTCATCGTAACGTCTTGCCGGACCGGTTTGTGCTTCCACCGGAGATAATTCGTGTACCTTTCGGGCGGTTTCATCTATCAGTGGCAGCATAGATTCGAAAGGAAGTTGGTGTGCCTGAAGCAAATGCTGGCAAATGGCGTACATGTGATTGCTGAAGTTACAGGCAAAGACAGCTGCTATGTGCAGGTATTTTCGTTGTTCCGTACTGGCTTCGTACACTTTCGGACTAAGGCTTCCGGCTATTTCCTGAAGAAGGGATAAGTTCTCCGGCGAATTGGCTTCGAGGAAGAACGGTACTTCTTCAAAATTAACTTCCCGTTGTTTGCTGAAAGTCTGCATGGGGTAAGCCACTCCGTAATTTTTGAATTTTCCCTTCCATACTTCCATCGGCATACTTCCGGCAGTGTGCAGGTACAGAGCATCCGGATTACAATGGGCAAGTTGTGAAATGACTGTTTCCAAAACGGCATCTTTCACAGATACGATGTACAAATCGGCATGTTCGTCTATCTGTTCCAGGCAGGTGGTCCACGCACATCCTAATGTCTGTGCCAAAGCTTGTGCCGATTCCTGTGTCCGGCTGTAAATTTGTGACAAGTGGAATCCCTTTTGCTGCAGAGCCTGAGCCAGATGAGTAGCTACATTGCCTGCTCCTATGCATACAATGGAAAAATCTTTTTTATTCATCATCCGCGTGAAGATAAGAAGTAAAGTAAAACTCCGATGACCAGCAAGGTGGCGGGAAGGAGGAAAGTCGACATCTGTCCCAGCAGAGAGATGACCAGTCCGATATTCTGAATCAGCCAGATACCTAATAAAATGAGTCCGACTGATTTGTCACTTTTGAACCACAGAAAAATAATGGCTGCATACAGCAACGTCGTATCTTTTTGCATCACCCATGGCAGTCCGAGGTGACCGAATCCTATCCATTTGTCTATCAGGTAGAGCAGTCCTGTCAGTACAAGAAAAACGGCTGTAGCCCGATAGGTATCTTTGTGTTTGCCCGATGCTGCTGCCATTATTTTCCTCCGAATTTATTGATATGTACCTTTTCCCATTGCAGGTGTGACTCATCAAAAGGCTTGCGTTCCATCCCCTTGTGTCCTATAGCGATGACGGACAGCACTTGCAACTGTAAAGGAAGGTCCAACAGTTCATGGATATATTCGTTGGCCGGTGTGCCGTTGGCGGTAAATCTTTCTCTTACCTGTACCCAGCAGCTTCCCAGTCCCAAATCTTCTGCCTGAAGCTGAATCATGATTGACGCAATGGAAGCATCTTCAATCCACACATCGCTGGCGAGCGGGTCGGCAGTCACTACAATAGCCAGTGCAGCATCTTTTACGAATGCCGCTCCCGATTCTTTACAGAAAGATAACTTTTCCAGTGTGTCCTTGTCGTCTACGACGATGAACTGCCAGCAATTGGAGCGTTTGGAAGACGGAGCCATCAGGGCCGCCTTCAGTAATGTGAGCACCTGATCCTGTGTCAGTTCCTCATCTGTAAACTTTCGCATGCTTCGCCGGTTTCTGATTAAATCACTGAAGTTTTCCATAAAAATTTCGTTTGTTTGGACAAATATAAGGCTTCCCCGTTAAATCCTCAATAAAAAAAAATGTAAATTTGCATCACATGAACATCCGTTTAGCTACATATTATCATGCTAAGGATGTACCCGCCCTTCCGGGTTCAAACATCTTTCATTCTACAGAACTGTTTCATGTGCTGGAACAGACAAGGGGAGTTTGTCCGCTTTTGCTGGTAGCCTACGAGGGGAAATCTCCTGTGGGAAAGCTGCTATGCATTACTCGCCGTTCCACTAATCTGCTACGTTTTGCCGAAAAGAGTTATGCGTACGGCACAGGTGAATACTTTCCTTCCTCCTATCCGAAAGAACATATTTTCCAAGAATTGCTTTCCTATTTTACGCAGCAGTTTGCAGAAAAATCTTTTCTTTTAGAATTTCGTAATCTGGAAGAACCTTTGTTTGGTTACCGTTATTTCCGGCAAAACGGATATTTCCCGATACGCTGGCTTCGGGTGCGTAACTCTTTACACCATGATTCGTTGGACAAATGGATGAGTACCTCCCGCAAGCGGCAAATTCATCAGGGGCTGAAGAATGGAGCCGTAATTGATGTGGCACGTACAGAAGCAGATGTGCAGGTTTTTTTCAGTATGCTCAAGCATTATTATTCGCCCAAGATTCATCGTTACCTGCCCGACATAGGTTTCTTCACTACTTTGCTGACGCATTCATCCCATTGTGGACGGATTTTTATCATTCGTTATAAAACAAGATTATCGGAGGTTCAGTCTGTCTGTTTTCCGGGGAAGATGCCTATTTGCTTTTTTCCGGTGGGATGAGAAAAACGTATCCGCTGCAGTTTCCGGGAGTGCTTGCCGTATGGGGAGCCATGCAGTATGCCCGTGAGCACGGATATGCTCATTTTGAATTTATTGAAGCCGGGTTACCTTTCAAGAAATACGGTTTCCGTGACTTTATTCTGCGTTTCGGCGGAAAGCAGATGAGCAGTCGACGCTGGTTTCATGTGCGCTGGAACTGGCTGAATCGTCTGCTGACAAAAATCTATGTATAGCCCCCTTTCCATACTTCTGTCAATGGATTAAACTCTTTTTAAACAACGGGATTTCTTTGAAAAATCGTCAAAAAGTTTCTTTTTCAGCACAATTTTCTTTTCTTTGTCTGTGTGTATATTAAACACGTACTTTAATTTAATACCCATAAAAAACAATTCTATTATGAAAATTTCTCACATTGAACATTTGGGCATTGCGGTCAACAGTATCGAAGAAGCCCTTCCTTATTATGAAAACGTCCTCGGATTGAAATGCTATAACGTAGAAACCGTAGAAGACCAGAAGGTAAAGACTGCGTTTTTGAAATGTGGTGACACAAAAATTGAATTACTGGAACCAACCGGTCCTGACAGCACGATTGCCAAGTTCATTGAAAACCGCGGCATGGGCGTACATCATGTGGCATTTGCAGTAGAAGACGGAGTGGCCAATGCGCTGGCACAGGCAGAAGGAGCAGGTATTCGTTTGATTGACAAGGCTCCGCGTAAAGGAGCAGAAGGCCTTCACATTGCATTCCTCCACCCGAAATCTACTATGGGCGTATTGACGGAACTTTGTGAAAAATAACCACCGGGAAAAGACCCTTATTTAATTATCAAATATAAATACTAATACCATGAGTAACCAACTTGAAAAAGTAAAAGAATTAAATAGAGCTTCGCGCACAGGCCCGTCTGGGTGGAGGTGCGAAAACCATCGAAAAACAACACGATAAAGGTAAGTACACAGCCCGCGAACGATTTCCATGCTCCTTGACGAAGGTAGCTTTGAAGAAATGGACATGTTCGTACAGCATCGTTGCACAAACTTCGGAATGGACAAGAAGCATTATTTGGGAGACGGCGTCGTAACCGGATACGGAACAATCGAAGGCCGTCTGGTTTATGTTTTTGCCCAGGATTTCACGGTATCTGCCGGTTCCTTGTCTGAAACCATGTCATTGAAAATCTGTAAAGTGATGGATATGGCCATGAAGATGGGAGCTCCCTGTATTGGATTGAATGACTCTGGTGGTGCACGTATTCAGGAAGGTATCAACGCTTTGGCAGGCTATGCAGAGATTTTCCAGCGTAATATTCTGGCTTCGGGAGTTATTCCGCAGATTTCCGGTATTTTCGGTCCATGTGCAGGAGGTGCAGTGTATTCTCCGGCTTTGACAGACTTCACCTTGATGATGGAAGGTACTTCTTACATGTTCCTTACTGGTCCGAAGGTAGTAAAGACTGTGACAGGCGAAGACGTGTCACAGGAAGACCTGGGAGGTGCCAGTGTACATTCCACTCGTTCTGGTGTGACTCATTTCACTGCTTCTACAGAAGAAGAAGGTTTGGCATTGATTCGCAAATTGTTGAGCTATATCCCACAGAACAACCTGGAAGAACCGCCTTATGTAGATTGTACCGACCCGATAGACCGCTTGGAAGATTCTTTGAATGAAATCGTACCCGACAGCCCGAATAAGGCTTATGATATGTACGAAGTAATCGGTGCCATTGTTGATAACGGTGAATTCCTTGAAATCCAGCGTGATTTTGCCAAGAATATCATTATCGGTTTTGCACGTTTCAACGGACAGTCAGTGGGTATCGTAGCCAACCAGCCGAAGTTCCTGGCTGGTGTGCTCGATTGCAATGCCTCACGTAAAGCTGCCCGTTTCGTACGTTTCTGCGATGCCTTCAACATTCCAATCGTATCACTGGTAGACGTTCCGGGATTCTTGCCGGGAACAGGTCAGGAATACAATGCAGTCATCCTGCACGGTGCGAAGTTGTTGTATGCATACGGTGAAGCTACTGTGCCTAAAGTAACAGTAACCCTTCGTAAGTCGTATGGAGGTTCTCACATCGTGATGAGCTGTAAGCAGTTGCGTGGCGATATGAACTATGCATGGCCTACTGCTGAAATTGCCGTGATGGGAGGAGCCGGTGCCGTAGAAGTACTGTATGCGAAGGAGGCAAAAGACGCACCCGATCCGAAAGCCTTTATGGCCGAAAAAGAAGCCGAATATACCAAGCTGTTTGCCAACCCGTATAATGCAGCCAAGTATGGTTATATTGACGATGTGATTGAACCGCGTAACACACGTTTCCGCATTATTCGTGCCCTGCAGCAGTTACAGACTAAGAAGCTGAGCAATCCGGCTAAGAAACACGGTAATATTCCTTTGTAATAGTAACTAAAACTTGACAATGATGATGAAAACACATAAAATCGGAATATTTCTGGCCCTGTTTCTGCTGGTCGGGTTCTCGTCCTGTAAGGAACAGAACACCGCGTCCAAGTTGCTTATCAATGAAGTGTTGATTGATAATGAGAGCAACTTTCAGGATGATTATGGCATCCACAGCGTTGGGTAGAAATATTCAACAGAGCTTACAGCAGTGCCGACCTGGCCGGATGCTATCTGAGAGTGAGCAGTCAGCCGGGCGATACTTTGTCTTATTTTATTCCCAAGGGAGATGTGCTGACCTTGCTCAAACCACGTCAGCATGCTCTTTTCTGGGCCGACGGGGCACCGAGAAGAGGAACATTCCACACTAATTTTGTATTTAGCAAGACACAGGACAACTGGATTGGTTTGTACGACTCCGGTAAGAAATTGCTGGATGAGGTGGTAGTTCCCGCAGGTATGCTGCAGGCCGACCAGTCGTATGCACGCGTAGGCGACGGTACGGCTACATGGGAAGTGAAGGGTGGAAGTGAAGACAAATATGTCACTCCGAGCACCAATAACCAGACCATCGAGAGCAATCCGAAGATGGAGAATTTCGAACAGCATGACCCTGTAGGTATCGGTATGGCTATTTCTGCCATGAGCGTGGTATTTACCGGACTTATCTTGCTTTACCTGTGCTTTAAATTCGTGGGCAAACTGGCGGTTAAGTTGCGTAAGCGTAACGCCATGAAAGCGCAGAATGTCACCGATAAGCAGGAAGCAAAAGAACGTAAGTTGGGTGAAGCTCCGGGTGAAGTAATTGCTGCCATCTCTATGGCTTTGCACGAAGCACAGGGAGCCGACCACGATGTGGAAGAAACCATCCTGACCATCAGCCGGGTGAAACGAAGCTATTCACCGTGGAGTTCCAAGATTTATACATTGCGTGAAACTCCTCATAAGAAATAACCTCTAAAGCATAACGAAAACCATGAAAGAATACAGATATAAAATCAACGGAAATCTTTACAAGGTGACCGTGGGAGACATAGAAGACAATAATGTACATGTAGAAGTAAACGGAACGGCCTATACCGTAGAACTGGAAAAGAAAGCCGGTCCAAAAATCAAACCGGTAGTTCGTACGGCAGCTACTACGCCGGCAGCTCCTCCTCCAGCAGTGAGCCGTCCGGTTGTGGCAGGCAGCAAGTCGGGTATCAAGTCTCCGCTTCCGGGTGTCATTCTGGAAATCAAGGTGAAAGAAGGAGATACCGTGAAACGCGGACAGACATTGCTCGTACTCGAAGCCATGAAGATGGAAAACGATATCAAGGCCGACCGTGACGGTAAGGTAACCGCCATCAAGGTGAGCAAGGGAGAATCAATACTCGAAGGTACAGACCTTATAATCATTGAATAGTTATGGGAGAATTTGCTAGTTTTTTACAGAATAACCTGGCCGATTTCTGGACCTATACCGGCTTTCATAACGCCACGCTCCAGCATGTGGTGATGATTCTGGTCGGTATATTCTTCATCTATCTGGCCGTGGCAAAAGAATTTGAGCCGATGTTGCTGATTCCTATCGGCTTCGGTATCTTGATTGGTAACATTCCCTTCAATATGGAGGCCGGTTTGAAAGTGGGGCTTTATGAGGAGGGTTCCGTATTGAACATTTTGTACCAGGGAGTCACGTCCGGCTGGTATCCGCCCCTTATCTTCTTAGGTATTGGTGCCATGACCGACTTCTCGGCCCTGATTTCCAATCCGAAGCTGATGCTGATTGGGGCGGCAGCACAGTTTGGTATCTTTGGTGCATATATGATTGCCTTGGCTTGGGGCTTCGACCCGATGCAGGCTGGAGCTATCGGTATCATTGGTGGTGCCGACGGTCCGACTGCTATCTTCCTTTCGTCCAAGCTGGCACCTAACCTGATGGGAGCCATTGCCGTATCGGCTTATTCCTACATGGCCCTTGTGCCGGTGATACAGCCACCTATCATGCGTTTGCTTACTACCAAGAAGGAAAGACTGATTCGCATGAAAGCACCTCGTGCCGTGTCACACACAGAAAAGGTGATGTTCCCAATCGTAGGTTTGTTGCTGACCTGCTTCCTGGTTCCTTCCGGTCTGCCTTTGTTGGGTATGCTGTTCTTCGGTAACCTGTTGAAGGAGAGTGGTGTAACTCGTCGTCTGGCTGAAACAGCCCGTAGTCCGCTGATTGACACTATTACCATTTTGTTAGGACTTACTGTAGGAGCTTCTACTCAGGCTTCTGAGTTCCTGACTGTGGATTCTCTGAAAATCTTCGGCTTGGGTGCTTTGTCATTCGTTATCGCTACAGCTTCAGGTGTGATTTTTCGTGAAGATTAACCTGATTCTTCCGAAAGGTGACAAGATTAATCCGCTTATCGGTAATGCCGGTGTATCTGCTGTGCCCGACTCAGCCCGTATTTCTCAGGTAGTAGGTTTGGAATATGATCCAAGCAACTACTTGTTGATGCACGCCATGGGGCCGAACGTAGCAGGTGTAATCGGTTCGGCAGTTGCTGCCGGTATCCTGCTGGGATTCCTGATTTAAAAATTTGCTTTTATAAGATAGAAGGAGGGATGCATCGGGTGATGTATCCCTCTTTTTTTATGCTTAATGAGATACGTGTAAAAAACGCAAGTGCGTTTGCTTTTAAACGCAAGTACGTTTTACTTGAAACGCAAGTGCGTTTGACTTTAAACGTAAGTGCATTTTGGATTGAACGCAAAGGCGTTTGATTTGAAGCACAAATACGTGCTGAGGTGTACTGAGATTTCTCTTTTTCTTCATTTGATTTTACCTTGTTTTATAAGTAAGCTTCGGTGTCTCATTGGTATAGAATGACTACTCTTTTTTAGGTATCTTTCAAACGTTTGATGGAGTGAATTAGCAGACTGAATTATTCCTGAATTTTATATGTGATAGTAAATCAGTGACTTATGCGATGTGCCTCTTGAACTATAAAGAAACTTTCTTCTACCTATAATTCGGTATCTTTTTGTTCATCAAATTCGTTATTTTTAGGTATTGATAGCTTTTTTTGTGCGGTTTACCTTTGCGGTATCAAAAATCGCAGAGAAATGAAAAAAAAGTTAGTTTGTTCTTAACCGCTCTTTGCTGCACCGTAGGCGCTTATTCAGCCAGTGAAACAGATTCGGTGCAGGTTACCGGAGCATGCGGAAGTACGGCTGTACACCGGCAGCGTACGGATAATGACGGATATACCCGTTTTCGTGTGGGAGGCTATGGAGAAGCTGTGGCCAGTTTTAAGGATTATGGCATCAATCGTTATTACGGTAATCCCAATGGAAACACCCGTGACCATCGGAACACGATTCTATTCCGCGCTTTGTGCTGGCAATGGATTATAAGTTTACTCCGAAATGGATTCTGAGCGCAGAAATCGAATTTGAAGCCGGAGGAACCGGGTCTGCCATGGAGCTGGAGAACTCGGAAAACGGGGAATATGAAACGGAAATGGAAAAAGGGGGAGAAGTGGCCTTGGAGCAGTTCCATATCACCCGGCTCATTCACCCGGCCTTCAATGTACGGGCAGGACATCTTATCGTGCCGGTGGGACTGACCAATGCACATCATGAGCCGATTAATTTCTTCGGCACAGTGCGACCGGAGGGTGAAACCACCATCTTGCCATCTACCTGGCATGAAACGGGTATTGAGTTTTTCGGTACGTTGGGAAAAGGATATGCCACTTTCGACTATCAGGTGCTGGTGGTGGCCGGATTGAATGCCAACGGATTCGACCGGAATACTTGGGTAGCCAGCGGCAAGCAGGGCTTGTTTGAGGAAGATAATTTCAATTCTCCGGGGTATGTGCTTCGTGTAGATTACCGTGGAGTGCCGGGGCTGCGTGTGGGAGGTTCTTTTTATTATTGTGCCAATACGGCAGGTAATTCCGACAAACCCAATTTCTACGAGGGACAGAAAGCACCGCTACGGATTTATTCAGGCGACTTGCAGTACAAGAATGACTATGTGACCGCACGGGCCAATGTGGTCTATGGTAACCTGACGAACTCCAAGTTTATCAGCAGCAAGAATGTACGTTTGTCGAACAATGCTTCTTACAGCCGCGTGGTTCCGGTAGCTAAAAATGCGGTCAGCTATGCCGGAGAAGTGGGTGTGAACCTGCGTTCTATTTTCAATCACAATCCCAAAGTCCCCGTGATTTATCCGTTTGCCCGCTATGAATACTATAATCCGCAAGAAAAGGAGAAGCCGGGCAGACCATGGACTTGCGTAACAAGGTCAGTATGTGGGTGGCCGGATTGAATTGGTTTGCTTTGCCTAATCTGGTAGTGAAGGCAGACTATACTACCCGTCAGATTGGTACAGGAAAGATGTTCGGTACCGGACCGTATACCAGTGAAAATGAGTTTTCCATTGGCTTGGCCTACATTGGCTGGTTTTTCAAGAAATGAATCATTAATTCCTAAAACTATTATGTATATGAAAAAGAATTTCTTTTATGCGGTAGCCTTGGCAATGGGGCTGACCTTTTCGATGACAGCGTGCAGTAATGAGGACACACCGACAGAACCGACCGATGCGGCCAATATTGATTATACGTCGGAAAACGCGACGAGCTGGAACAACTACATGAAGGCTGTGGTTACTTTGCTTCGTAAAGATGCTTCCGACTTGTACGGGTACTGGGCTACCAGTTACAAGGGAGGTGAAAGTTATGCGGTGACCTTTAAAAATCATGGGGCACCATTTAACAGTGCGGGTTCTTGCGTGCAGCAAGTGATAGACGGTTGTGTAGATATTGCCAATGAGGTGGGAGAAACAAAAATCGGTGACCCGTATTCTAAATACCAAGCAGGGAAGGTGACAGAAGCCCTCTACGCCGTGGAATCCTGGTATAGCTGGCATTCGCGCGAAGACTATTCCAATAACATCGTATCTATCTGTAATGCTTTCTGCGGCGTGCGCAGTGAGGCTTTGATTAGCGGAGCCGCTATTGATAAAACTCAGGTGGCCGCGCAATCCTTGTACGCGGTATTGGTGAGCAACGGGCAGCAGGAACTGGCAGATAATACATTGTCGGCTATCAAGAATGCTTACGATAAGATTTTAGCCATCCCGCAACCGTTCCGTAACCATATCAACAGCGAACAGAGTCTGGCGGCTCAGGAAGCTTGCAGTGAACTGAGTGTCTTGTTGAAAGATAAGGTAAAACCGGCTTGTGATGCATTGTCGGAAGCAGTGCTGAGTCCGGTGGTAAAGAACTACGTGGATGTAGTGGTATTACCCACTTATTCAGATTTGAAAGACAGAGTGGCTACTTTGTATGATAAAGTGAATGCGCTGGCAGCCAACCCAACCAACCAGGCTTTCAAGGATGCTTGTGATGCCTGGATTACTGCCCGTGAGCCATGGGAAAAAAGTGAGGCTTTCTTGTTTGGCCCGGTAGCCGATCAGGGGCTTGACCCGAATATGGACAGCTGGCCGCTTGACCAGGCTGCCATCGTGAATATCCTGAATTCAGGAGATTACAGCCAGATGGAATGGAGTGGCGACTACTCAGAAGACAGTGAAGCCATTTCTGCCGCACAGAATGTACGTGGTTTCCATACCCTGGAATTCCTGTTGTTCAAAGACGGACAAGCACGTACAGTAGATTAAGCATGAAGACAAATTTTTGATGAATGACAGGCAGGGGAGTAAAGAAGGGGAAGCCTCCTTTGCTTCCTCTGTATGTTTCCGAAAATGAGAAGAATAAATGAGAATAGTAAAACTTTTGTTATACGGGCTTTTTCCCTGTCTTCTATGGAGCTGTGAGAAAGAAGGAACTGACCAACAGTACGTGGAGGTGCCGGAAGGCTTTGCACTGTCAGCCGGTACAGCTACCAATTTTCTGACTTCTTCGAAAGCTTACGACTTTGAAGCGTCGTGGCTGTCGGGTATTTACAGCAGCCGTTTCAACGACGGAGATGGATTGTATGACGATGTGCGTACCAGTAGTAACCAGGATGGCGGATTGGGTCCCGTGTATGCCGGTTATTCCTGTGGAAGTTGTCACCGGAATGCCGGACGTACCAAGCCTACCTTGTGGAGTGAAGGCGGTTCGGGAAATTACGGTTTTTCTTCCATGTTGGTATATATCACCCGAAAGAACGGAGCGTTCTTCCAGAACTATGGGCGTGTGCTTCATGACCAGGCTATTTATGGGGTGAAGCCGGAGGGTAAATTGTCTGTGAAGTATGATTATCAGACATTCGAATTTCCCGATGGAGAAACTTATGAGCTTTGCAAGCCAACCTATACCATTACGGAGTGGTATGCCGACAGTATCCGTCCGGAAGATTTGTTCTGTTCTGTCCGTATACCGTTACGTCATGTGGGAATGGGGCAGATGATGGCGCTCGACCAGAAAGAAATTGAAGCATTGGCTGCCAAAAGTAATTACCCCGAATACGGCATTAGCGGACGGTGTAATTATATCAGTGAGCGTGGAGTAACTCGTTTGGGACTTTCGGGCAACAAGGCACAGCATGCCGATTTGACGGTGGAGTTAGGATTCTCCAGTGATATGGGGGTGACCAACAGCCGTTATCCCGAGGAGATATGTGAGGGACAGATACAGATGGACCAGGGCAGTATGATGGGACTTTCGTACGACCAGTTGGACGTATCGACCGAGGACATGGAGGATGTGGACTTGTATATGCACTGTCTGGGTGTGCCGGCCCGCCGGAATGTGAATGATCCGCAGGTACAGAAAGGAGAACAGAAATTCTATGAGGCGAAATGCCATCTTTGCCATGTGACTACGCTGCACACAAAAGTAAGAGGAGCCACCCTGCTGAACGGTACGGAACTGCCGTGGTTGGGCAATCAGACCATCCATCCGTATTCAGACTTTCTGCTGCATGATATGGGGTCGGAATTATGGGTGTGGGTTGAACGACAATTACGTAAGTGGTCTGGCCCGGGGTAATGAATGGCGTACCACTCCATTATGGGGTATCGGCTTGCAGGAAGTGGTGAACGGACATACCTATTTCCTGCACGACGGACGCGCACGTAACCTCGTAGAGGCTATCATGTGGCACGGAGGAGAGGCGGAAGCTTCGAAAAACTTGTTTAAGCGCATGAGCAAGGAAGACCGTGATGCCTTGATTGCGTTTTTAAATTCACTTTAATCATTAAGTATAGAAACTGATAACTTATGAAAAAAATACTGACTGCCTTGTGCCTGTCTGCGGTAATGCCATTGGCAGCACTGGCACAACATGAAGAAGAGACGGAAAATGGTATCGTGTCGCTGGCAGGAAGAGAGGGATTTACCATCGCTTCCAAGAAAGGCGATTTTGTGTTCAAGCCTTATCTGTTAGTGCAGACAAGTGCCAACTTCAATTGGTATGACGATGAAGGGCTGGACAAGGCCTATAATCAGGACAATGTGGCTAACTCAGGCTTTGCCATTCCTTATGCCGTGTTGGGCTTTACAGGAAAAGCCTTTGGCAAAGTGTCGTTCAATTTGTCACTGAATGCGGCGGCTACGGGCGCAGCCTTGTTGCAACAGGCTTGGTTCGATGTGGAGCTGAAAAAACAATTTTCTATCCGCGTAGGTAAGTTTAAGACTCCTTTTTCGCATGCTTACCTGACTACGTTAGGAGAAACCTTGATGCCCTCCTTACCGCTGTCGCTGACCGCTCCGGTGATTCTGCCCTATTCGTTGAATGCCGTGACTCCCAATATCGGAACGGGATTCGACTTGGGAGTGGAAGTACACGGTCTGCTGGCAGACAAGTTTGGTTATGAAGTGGGACTTTTTAACGGTACAGGTATTTCGGTGAATACGGCAGGAAAGACCTTTAGTGATGATTGGCATATTCCTTCTTTGCTTTATGCCGGACGCTTTACCTACATGCCCAAAGGAGTGATGCCTTCTACGCAGGGAAATCCTAACCGGCTGAACGAAGACAAGTTGATGTTGGGAGTATCCACTTCATTGAATGTGGAGAGTGAGAACGAAAGTACGAACGATTACCGTGCCGGACTGGAGTTTGCCATGTTGAAAAGAAAACTCTATCTGGGAGCGGAAATGTATTACATGCACGTGGGCTTTACCAAACGGCAGAAGATTGACCAGGGGTATCACTTTCTGGGCGGATACGTGCAGGGAGGCTATTTCGTGACTTCCCGTCTGCAAGCTACGGCACGTTATGATTTCTTTAACCGCAACGGAATGGATACAAACGGATTCATGAATATGCCGGCCGTGGGAGTAAACTATTTCTTTAAAGGCTGCAACCTGAAACTGCAAGCCATGTATCAGTTTGTAGGGCGTTGGGGACATGATACACAACTTGACCGCGATAATGACGACTTGGGAATAGCGACCCATAATGCCACGGTGATGCTTCAGTACACGTTCTAAAAGGAAGGAGGGTGTGATGAAAAGAAAGGTATATGGATGGATACTCTTGGGGCTGGGAATCCTATGGCTGGTTTCCTGCGATGAAGGACGTATCTATGAAGCGGTGCCAGCTACGGCAGAAGGTGGACGTACGGTGAAGTTCACCGGAAAGGTAATGGGTATGGATACCTGGCCTCTGGATATACGGTAGCCGTGGCCGGTTTTGATGCGAAGAGTGAATATGCACTGACTTCTGCCAATGTGATGCCTTCGCAGGCAGGAGAAGATGGTACGGTGCAGGTGGTGATGTCGGGAGTGACCGATGAAGTCACTCAAATCGAATTGTGCGTGATTAACCGCATTCGGGAGCGGGTAGTGACCTTTGCCAGGGTCGATTGCTCGGAAACGGCAGAAGACACGATTCGTATGGACGTGGGTGAACAGCAAGTCGGCATGTTCCAGGCTGTACAGCAGCAAGTGTTTGATTCCCGCTGTGCCAGTTGCCATGGAGGAAGCACTTCAGCGGCAGGGCACTTGTTTCTGACATCAGGGAAAAGCTATGAACAGCTGGTAAATGTCCCGTCTGTAGTGAATCCAGACGTTATGAGGGTGAAACCGGCAGATGCGGAAAATAGTTTTTTGTATCAGGTACTGCATGAAAACGGTCATGTGCACCATGACCATCAGGATATTCTTTCGGCTGAGCCGGTATTATTGAACTTGATAGATGATTGGATAAATGGAGGTGCCAAACCTTGAATATTAAAATAGTATGAATATGAGCCACAAACAACTACGAAACCACAAGTCACAAGAAAATACATTAGTAGAAATTTCACGTTTTGAACCGGCTGAAGGAGTCGCTGAATATCATGTGATGATTCATGTTACTCGGCCTTCTTTGACGTATCAGGAGCAATTGGATACTTTGCTCGATACGTATTATCAATTGTTGGAGAATGAGTTGAAGGGAGCTGTTGCTGTGTTCAAGCGTTATTTTTTAAGCGATGCTGCCAATCAGGCCGATTGGCTGGCGGTACAGGTGCCGGAAAGCTCGGTCTGTGCCTGTTCGATTGTGGAACAGCCCCCGCTGAACGGAACAAAAATAGCTTTATGGGTATATCTGCAATCCGGTGTGCAATGTCGTGCGCTGGAAAGCGGATTGTTCGAAGTGTCACATGGGGCTTACCGCCATCTGTGGGGTGGTTCGGCTTCTAACCGGGCGGCCAACTCGGAATATCAGACCCGTTTGCTGCTGAATGATTATATTCTGCAACTGATTGCACAGGGAGGGCATCTGGCCGAGAACTGCATTCGTACCTGGTTTTTTGTACAGAATGTAGATGTGAATTATGCCGGAGTGGTAAAAGCCCGTAACGAAGTGTTTGTGACGCAGGGTTTGACACCACAAACACATTATATAGCCAGTACCGGTATCGGCGGGCGTCATGCCGATAAGCAGGTGCTGGTACAGATGGATACGTATGCCGTATTGGGTATCCGTCAGGAGCAGATTCATTATTTATATGCACCGACTCATCTGAATCCTACGTATGAGTATGGAGTAAGTTTTGAGCGTGGTACGTATGTGGATTATGGCGACCGACGTCAGGTTTTCATATCCGGTACGGCCAGTATCAATCACAGGGGGGAAGTGGTGTATCCGGGTGATATCCGGAAACAGACCGAACGCATGTGGGAAAACGTGGAGACCTTGTTGAAGGAAGCAGAAATGTCGTTCGATGACATCGGACAGATGTTGGTTTACCTGCGCGATGCGGCAGATTATGCCGTGGTGCGGGAGATGTTCGACCAGCGTTTCCCGGAAATGCCAAAAGTGATTCTATTGGCTCCTGTCTGTCGTCCGGGTTGGCTGATAGAGATGGAGTGCATGGGCACAAAAATGATGAAGCATACACCGTATCCTGATTTTTAGTTTGTATGAAAGAACGTCTGTGGAAAAACGTCTGGGTAGTTCTTTATGTGGTGCTGATGGGAGTATTGGCCATAGCTACTTTTTTAGAGCATGCATACGGAACAACTTTTGTCCAGACACATATATATCATGCTTGTTGGTTTTGTGGCTTGTGGGGTGCGCTGGCTTTCGGGCTTGTGCGGGCATGTGGCAAATGCCGGCTGTGGAAGCGTCTCCCGGTCTTGTGGTGGCATGGCTCTCTTTTAGTGATACTGGGAGGGGCCATGCTTACCTACCTGACAGGTGAAAAAGGGTATGTACATCTGGTGCAGGGGCAAGAAGTGAAGAGTTTTATCCGGACTTCCGACCAGCAAGCGAGGATGTTGCCTTTCAGTCTTTCTCTGGACATCTTCAGGGTGGTTTATTATCCGGGAACGGAAGCCCCTTCTGATTACAAGAGTTACGTGAGTTATAAAGTGAATGGAAAATGGAAAGAAGAGGTAATTTCGATGAATCACATTCTTTCTGTAGAAGGTTATCGTTTTTATCAGTCATCATACGACCCGGATTTGTCTGGAAGCTGGTTGAGTGTAAACTATGACCCTTGGGGAATTGCTGTGACCTATGCCGGGTATTTGTGTCTGGCTTTCTCTTCCTTGTGGTTGTTAGGTAGCCGGAAGGAGACATTTTTCCGTTTGTTACGTCATCCGCTATGGAGAAAAACGGGACTGGTATGGCTAGGAATATGCGCTTTCCAGTTGATAGCTCAAGCTCGTCCGGTCAGTGTCCTGGCTCGTCAGGATGCGGAAAAGCTGAAGATGCGTCAGGTGATATACCACGACCGTGTGGCGCCCTTCCATACCCTGGCCCGTGACTTTGTTATCAAGTTGAGTGGAAAACCTTCTTATCATGTTTGACACCGGAACAGGTGGTGGCCAGTTGGTTACTTTATCCCGAAGAATGGCAGCACGAACCGATGTTTCGAGTGAAAAGTGAACGGTTGAGGCAGGAATTGGGATTGAAATCGGAGTATGCCGCACTGGTAGACTTGTTCGATGGAAAGACCTATCGATTGGAGAGGTTGTTGCAGAGACTACAGGACGAAGTGCGAAATACGCATGAGAAAGGCTGGTTGGAGAACCGTCAGGCAAAAAAGTTGGAAAAAGAAGTGCTGGAACTGGATGAGAAGGTCGGTATGGTACTGATGCTTCAGAAAGGTACTTTTATCCGTCCTTTGCCGGAGGATGGAAGTGTCACTCCGTTATCTCCGTTAAGAATACGTGCAGAGATTTTCTATCATGCGGTACCGTTCACTAAAATTTTGTTTATGGCTAATCTTTCTTTAGGTTTGCTGGCTTTGGGCTGGTGGATCTATTCCTGTGTGATGCAAGAAGGCGATAAGGCAAGAAACTGGAGGAGTAGGTGGCGATGGATATGGGTGTGGGCTGTATGGATGGCCTGTCTGTTTCATTGGACTTCTTATTTGCTTCGTTGGTATATTGGAGGACGGATTCCTTTGGGAAACGGACACGAAACGATGCTTTTTTTAGCGGGATTTCTGTTATTGTGTACTTGTATATGGCAGCGGCGCTTCTCGTTTTGCTTCCAGCCGGTTTATTGCTTTCCGGTTTTACCTTGCTGGTAGCTTATCTGAGCGAGATGAATCCGCAGATAACCCCGTTGATGCCGGTATTGCTGTCACCTTGGCTGAGTTTGCATGTCTCATTGATTATGGTATCGTATGCCTTATTTGCTTTGATGTGTCTGTGTAGTATCCTGGCATTGAGTATTCGGCGGCATGCGTGGCAGCGGCAACGACTGACTTTATTTTGTCGGGTCTTGCTTTATCCGGCAGTGTTGTGCTTGGGAATCGGAATTTTTATCGGTGCGGTATGGGCCAACGTGTCCTGGGGAAGCTATTGGGCTTGGGACCCGAAAGAAGTCTGGGCTCTGATTACTTTCATGCTTTATGGAATGGCTTTTCATGTGCAAAGTCTCCCTCGTTTCAGAAATCCGTACTTTTTTCATTGGTTTTTAATCGTCTCGTTCTCTGCCATACTGATGACCTATTTCGGCGTAAACTATATACTTGGAGGAATGCACAGTTATGCCGGATAAGTGATAGCTTTTTATTCTTTTGGGCGAATGATTTGTTTATTGATAGTTTTTCATTACCTTTGGATAGTGAATTTAAAAATGGACGAAGTATGAAATCTTTGAATTATGCATTAGTCAGTTCGCTCTGTGCATTAGTTATCGGTATATTATTGGTCACATGGCCAGATGTAGCAGTGAGTTATTTGGTAATTACTATCGGGGTGTTGTTCCTTATTCCCGGACTGGTCGGATTGTTTTCTTATCTGGCCCTGTTGAACAAGAGTAAGGCGGATGCTCCTCGTCCGGTTTTCCCTATAGTTGCGTTAGGCAGTACACTTTTCGGTGTATGGCTGATTATCATGCCTTCTTTCTTTGTCGGAGTGCTGATGTATGTGTTAGGCATTCTGTTGGTGTTGGGCGGTATCAGTCAGTTGGCTAACCTGATTGCTGCACGTTCATTCATGCCGGTTCCATTTGGGGTATATATAGTGCCCGTATTGATTTTGGCGGCGGGAATCACAGTCCTGTTCAATCCGTTTGCCACGGCTGAGATACCCTTTATTGTGTTGGGAATTTCTTCCATTGTATATGCATTGATGGATATGGTCCGTTTGTTGCGTTTCCGCAAAAAGAACAAGAACATACAAGATGTGACACCTATAGAAGAAATTAAGGAATGAAGCGATTTGACAGACTTGATTTGTTACCGGAAGGCCAGGATATGGTGGCGGGTATAGACATGACGGGTGGTTTTTACCGCTTGTTCCAGACTTCGGCACCTTTTCCGGGATGTGCTTTTCTGCTCTGTCTTAGAGGCAGTTGCCGGGTGAAAATCCATTTGACATGTTATGACTTGAAAGAAGGGTCTTTGGCCATTATATTCCCGGGGAGTATTTTTTCAGATTCAGGAGCAGAGTAAGGACTGCCGGTTTATTTTTGTCGGTTTTTCCAAAAACTGATAGAAGGAGCCAAGTTGTTTTCTTATACCGTGGAGTATACTCCTTATATCTTTGAGCGACCGGTAATTGAGATGAAGAAAGACGTATATGAACTGTTCCGGGATAGTATCCGTCTCTTGATTCGCCGGCAGAAGATAAAAGAAGAAATGAGCGGAATGCAAATCAGTTTGATTTATACGCAGCTGCTTCTTTCTTTAGGCAGTGTATACAAGAAAAGAGGAGAGGAAGAAGATTCACCGAGATACAATCGAAATCAGGAAATTGTAAAGGAACTGGTTCGTATTATTGTGCAATATTATAAAACGGAACGCAATGTGTCTTTTTATGCCGAGAAGCTGCATCTTTCGCCACAGCATCTGAGTACAACGGTGAAGAAAGTTACCGGAAAGACCTTGACCGACATTCTTTCTTCGTTTATCATACGCGATGCCCAGGCTAAGCTTCGTTCTACGGATATGACGGTACAGGAAATAGCCTATTCGTTGAATTTTTCGGATATTTCCTTCTTTGGGAAATACTTCAAACGTTATACGGGCATGTCGCCCAAGCAGTATCGGAACATGTAAAAACAATAAGGGGCAGGTGTATTTGTTTACGCCTGCCCTTATTGTTTTTGAAGATAATCTTTTATTCAAACATTGGAGTGATATATTGTGTCAGCAGGTATCCTCCGCCTACCAGCCAGATGTAAAGCAGTCCTGCTAGCAAGAACGGTTTGGCACCAGCTTGTTTGAATTTCTCCAGACTGGTATCTGTACCCAGTGCTGTCATGGCCATTGTCAGCATGAAGGTATCGATGTACTCAATGGCACCGTTCAGTGGAATATCTTTTACGGTCTCGGCTCCTGTAAGGTATTGCAGCAAGGAGTTCAGACAGATGATACCGATGAATCCAAATGCAAACCAGGGAATAGTGATTTTGCTCTTTTCGGCTTTACCTTCAGGATTTGCTTTTTTCCGTCCTGCCAATGCAAAGCTCATGATGACCAGTACCGGTGCCAGCATCATGACGCGAATCATCTTGGTGATGGTAGCTGTTCCGGCAATTCCTAATGAATCGGTCGGGTCCATGGCATTTCCGGCTCCTGCTACGTGAGCAACTTCATGCAGGGTACTTCCTGTATAGATGGCTACTCCCGTATCTCCCAGTGCATCCAGCATACCGGCACGGTACATAATCGGATAGAGGAACATGGAAATGGTTCCGAAAATGACTACCGTAGATACGGCAATGGCCGTTTTATGTCCTTCACATTTTACCACCGGTTCTGCACCCAGTACGGCTGCTGCTCCACAGATGGCGCTACCGGTAGCTGTCATGAGAGAAGTATCTTTGTCCATTTTCATCAGTTTGCCCAGCCAGATGCCCAGGAAAATAGTACCGGCTACGATGATGGTATCGATAACCACTGCAGGGAGTCCTACGGCGGCTACTTGTGTCAGTGTCAGACGGAATCCGTAGAGTACGATACCGGCACGCAGCACCTGCTTGGTGCAGAACTTGATACCTGGAACCCATGTCTCAGGCAGTTTGTTGCGCAGGCTGTTGGCATAAAGCATTCCCAAAATGATACCCACAATCAGTGGACTGAAAGAAAGACTTTTCACGAAGGGGATTTCGGCAATGTAGAAGGCTGCAAAAGAAAATAATGCAATCAATAAAATACCATGGAGGGTATTGGCTCTGTTTCCTTTCTTGAACATATCAGTTTTGTTTTTAGTGATTTTGATTTTTATTTCGGGCGCAAAGATAGAAGATTTCCATGGAATGTCCTATTTACATTTTTTTATGCGTGATAACCAAAAGTAATAATGTGTATTGTCCTGACCTTTATTCGGTGGTTTTGTGCTTCTTGCTTTTTTATGCTATCTTTGCATGGAATTAAAAATGGAAAAGAAATGAAATTATTGATCAAGTCATGTCTGGCGGTGGCTTTATTTGCTGGCATCTGTCTGGCTGGATGTAAGGAAAAGGACATGTCAATGAAAATGAACAATCCGCGCAATATCAGGGGAGTTATCAGCTATAAACGTTCGTTTGGAGATTTGAATGATGTGCAACTGGCTACAGCCAAGAAAATAGGTATCCGTCCTATCAGTACCCGTGAAGAGGCGGAAGAAATGAAGGACCGGTTGATTGAAATTGCCGCTTGTGAACGGTATGGTCTGGACTCTTTGACGCATTCAATTCCCTACCTGATACCTCAGGCCAGTGCGTTGCTGGATACCATCGGGGTTAATTTCTTGGATTCACTGGAAAACAAAGGACTGAACCCCAATAAATCATTGTACGTCCGTGACTCGTACGAAGGATGACGTAAAGCGTCTGCGGAGAACCAACGGAAATGCTTCGCTGAACTCCTGCCATTTTTATGGAACTACGTTTGATGTGAGCTGGAAGCGTTTTGAGAAGGTAGAAGACCCCGATGGTCGTCCTATGCAGGATGTAAGTTCGGATACATTGAAGCTGGTGCTGTCGGAAGTATTGCGTGACCTTCGTAAGGCAGACCGCTGTTATGTGAAATACGAATTGAAACAAGGTTGTTTCCATATTACTGCCCGATAATTCAAGAAGTTATGTTCAGATATTTCATTTATTTGGCTTACGACGGTACTAACTATCATGGCTGGCAGATACAGCCGAACGGAAGCAGTGTGCAGGAAACGCTGATGAAAGCGCTGCATACTTTCTTGCGGGATGAGGCCATTGAAGTGGTGGGGGCCGGACGTACGGATGCTGGAGTACATGCCCGCCTGATGGTGGCACATTTTGATGTGGAATGGATGCTGGATGAAGATACGGTGACGGATAAACTGAACCGTTTGCTGCCGCCGGATATATCGGTGTACCGTGTGCGGAGAGTGAATCAGGATGCGCATGCCCGTTTTGATGCGACTTATCGTACGTACAAATACTACGTTACCACACAGAAGAATCCGTTTAACCGGGCATATTGCTGGCGTTTGTTCCAGCCTTTGGATTTTGCAAAGATGAATGAGGCAGCACAGACCTTGTTCGATTACACGGATTTTACGAGCTTCAGTAAATTGCATACGGATGTGAAAACCAATAACTGCAAGATTATGCACGCCCACTGGGAGCAGGTAAGCGAAACGGAATGGGTATTTACCATTCAGGCAGACCGTTTCTTGCGGAATATGGTTCGGGCCATTGTTGGTACGCTGGTAGAAGTGGGACGCGGCAAACTTTCGGTGGAAGGTTTCCGGAAGGTGATAGAAGAGAGAACCGCTGCAGTGCAGGTACATCCGTACCGGGACATGCACTCTTTTTGGTCGATATAGGCTATCCGGATGAATTATTCCCGCTGGGTTAGTCTTTCTCTGTAAGATATTTCCAGAAACGGACCGGCATATCCTTTTTGTGTTTTACGGGATTCAGTCGGGATTGAATACATACACTGTGAAAATAGCTTTTCCAGCCCTCCTGGAAAAGCTTTTCATTTTTATCCAGCAGCTCATCTTCCAACTTGCCATGTCGCAGGAAGGCAGCACGAGAGTCTTCAAATGTAATTTCGTTAACCTCTTTCAGGTCGTAATAGTAGCCGTAGCGACGGCGTGCATCGTAGATTATCCATGGCTGGTCGGCAAACCGGTCGCGAAAATGATAGATGGTCAGTGGATAGACGTTATAAAGAGGTTCCATGATACCGAAATATACCTGGTCGGCTGTTTTTTGAAAGCGCATGAACTGAAGTACTCTCATTCGCTCGTCTGCTACTTTTTTGCTGAGCTGATACACTCCTAACACATCTGGGTCTGCGAAATTTTGTTCGATAGAGGCCGGTGCATCGGTTACTTTCCGCATGTAGCGAAAAAGGAGCATGGCTGCTTCCGGTGTTTCCGAAAGCCGGCAATAGGTAAGGGAGGCAAGTGCTCTTCGGGAAAGTTTACGTGATAACAGTTTCCAAACCCGTTCTGTCTTTTCCGCATCTGTTACCACCTGATGTACCTCCTCATGAAAAAGCGGAAGCGGTTCCTTCTCTGTAAGCAGCAGGTCGGGAAAAGTCCGGCGATAATAGGCATCGAACAGGGCGGTAAGCAGACCTTCAAAAGTGGAATCGTATTGAAAAACTGTCATGGTTTATGAGAATTTCGTATCTTTGTGTATAGAGGATTTCAGGGAGCAAAAGTAGTAAAAACGATAAACTGAAACAAAAGGAATAGTTTTTGTTATATAATAAAAACAGATTAAATGATGAATTACAAATCTATGCTCTTGGGACTGATGGCCACAGTGGCCGTCTTCCAGTCACAGCCTGCTCAGGCTTGCACAGGTATCACCTTGACAGCAAAAGACAGCACACGCATTCTTGCCCGTACCATTGAATGGGGTGGAAGTGACTTGAACAGTTGCTATGTGGTGGTGCCACGTGGCTATACGGTTCAGTCGTATGTGCCCGGCGGACAGGATGGCATGAAATTTACGGCAAAATATGGATATGTGGGCCTTGCGGTAGAACAAAAGGAGTTTGTGGCAGAAGGTTTGAACGAAGAAGGTCTCTCTGCTGGTCTGTTCTATTTCCCGAATTACGGACAGTATGAAGCGTATAAAGCAGAGTATAAATCGTCTTCCATTGCCGATTTGCAGTTGGTTTCCTGGGTATTAGGCAACTGCAAGACGGTGGATGAAGTGATGGAAAGCCTGAAGCAGGTACATGTAGTGGCCATTGACCCGCGTGCATCGACTGTACACTGGCGTTTTGCCGATGTGTCAGGACGTCAGGTGGTATTGGAAATCGTAGACGGTGAATTGCATTTCTTTGAAAACAACTTGGGAGTACTGACTAACTCTCCGGGATTTGAATGGCAACTGACCAACCTGAATAATTACGTCAATCTGTATCCGGGCAGTGCCCAACCTCAGTCGTTAGGGAATGTGGCTCTTCGTTCTTTCGGGGCTGGAAGCGGATTCTTGGGTATTCCCGGTGATGTGACTCCTCCCTCCCGTTTTGTGCGGGCTGCCTTTTATCAGGCTACAGCTCCTGTGCAGGATAATGCCCGTCAGACCGTACTTCAAGGATTTCAGATTTTGAACAACTTTGATATTCCATTGGGAATTGAGTTTGCGGAAGGAAAAGTGCCTGTCAATATCCCAAGTGCTACACAGTGGACTTCGGTCACGGATATGCGGCATCGGATGATTTATTATCGTACCATGTATAATTCTGCTATACGTAGCATTGATTTAAATAAGATTGATTTTCAGCGTGTCAAGTACAGAGCGGTACCATTGGATACCATAAAGGAACAGCCTGTAATGGAAGTTTCTATCCGCTGAAAATGTAGAATGCATAAAAGTAAGGAAGCTGCCTTCACTCGTTTGTGGGGGCAGCTTCTTCTGTATCTCCAAAGTCGAAACTCAGCTGACGTTCGTCTATCTTCTTGCGGGGAGTAGGGAGTAGAAGTTTCCGTACTCCGTAGGCACCTAGCTCATGAATGGTCTTTTCGGGCAGCTCATTGCAGGTGATGAAGTATTTGGCTTTCTTCATGACGGCTCCCATCTTCTTCAGTTCGTAAAATCCGATACGGGAGAAACGGCGGGAAGCCACAATCAGGCGGGCCGATTTTACTCCGATGCCCGGCACACGCAGGATGGCTTCATAATCGGCGGTCTGTATATTGACGGGGAAGAACTCCGGATGGCGAAGGGCCCAGGCCAGTTTCGGATCAATCTCCAAGTCCAGATTAGGACTCTGGTCGTCCACTATCTCATCTACCTTGAACTGATAGAAACGCAGCAGCCAGTCGGCCTGGTAAAGACGGTTTTCTCGTACCAGAGGCGGTTGCTTCAAGGTAGGAAGTCGCTTGTCATACGTATTTACCGAAATATAGCCTGAATAATACACTCGTTTCATGGTAGGTTCTTCATACAGCGAAGAAGATACCTGCAAGATATCCTTGTCTGTTTCGGGGGTGGCTCCTACAATCATCTGGGTACTTTGTCCGCCAGGAGCAAAGCGGGGAGTGTGACGATAGTGCTTGCGCTCTTCCTGATAGGTCTGTATGCCTTGTTGAATGTATTTCATCGGAAGATACACACTCTGGTGATCTTTCTCCGGTGCCAGCAGTTTTAAATTCTTTTCTGTCGGAATCTCCAGATTGACACTGAGACGGTCGGCATATAGTCCGGCTTCCCGTACCAGTTCTTCACTGGCACCGGGGATACTTTTCAGGTGGATGTAACCATTGAAACGGTGCACCAGTCGCAGGTCTTTGGCCACCCGTACCAGGCGTTCCATGGTGTAGTCGGGGTTGCGTACCACTCCCGAACTGAGAAATAGTCCTTCTATATAATTTCTTCGGTAGACTCCATGGTCAGCTCCACCAGTTCCGTAACGGAAAGAGTGGCCCGTGGAATGTCGTTGCTTACCCGGTTGATGCAGTAGGCACAATCGTAGATGCAGTAGTTGGTCAGCATAATCTTGAGCAGGGAAATGCAGCGTCCGTCTTCTGAAAAGCTGTGACAGATGCCCCATCCTCCTACTGTATTACCGACTCCTCCCCGTGTGTTTTTACGGGAAGTACCGCTGGAAGCGCACGACACGTCGTATTTGGCGGATTCAGTCAGGATTTTTAGTTTTTGTATTACCTGTTCGTTCATTTCATTCAAAGTTAGAGAGAGTTTTTGAATTGTGCAATGAGTTTGGGATTTTTGTCGTACCTTTGCGGCGGTTTACAAAAATCAAGAAAACATGTGGTTATTACTGGCTTTTTGCTCAGCGGCGTTGCTGGGCTTTTATGATGTCTTCAAGAAAAAATCATTGGCAAACAATGCGGTTCTTCCGGTACTGGGACTGAACACGCTGTTTTCGAGTCTGATTTTTTTACCGTTTATTTTAGTTTCGTACTTTCATCCGGAGGCGTTGCAGGATACGCTTTTTTACGTGCCTTCAGCAGGTTGGGAGGTGCATAAGTTCATTATCCTGAAATCGTTTATCGTGCTTTCTTCGTGGACGTTCGGTTATTTTGGTATGAAACACCTGCCCTTGACCATTGTCGGCCCCATCAATGCTACCCGTCCGGTCATGACGCTGGTAGGTGCCTTGCTGATATTTGGTGAACGCTTGAATGTGTACCAGTGGATTGGTGTGCTGATGGCTATCATTTCGTTTTTCATGCTGAGCCGTTCGGGAAAGAAAGAAGGAATAGATTTCAAGCACGACAAATGGATTTGGTTTGTGGTGCTGGCGGCTGTGTTAGGTGCTGTCAGTGGTTTGTACGATAAATACCTGATGGGACGCTTCAACAACATGGTGGTACAGGCGTGGTACAATGTGTACCAGCTTTTCCTGATGGGAGGAGTGCTGATGTTCTTGTGGTGGCCCAAGCGGAAAAGCAGTACACCGTTTCACTGGGACTGGTGCATTATCCTGATTTCCGTATTCTTGTCGGCGGCTGATTTCGTGTATTTCTATGCGCTTGGTATGGACGGAGCCATGATTTCCATCGTGTCTATGGTGCGACGGGGAAGCGTGGTGGTTTCCTTCCTGTTTGGTGCCATGATATTCCGCGAGAAGAACCTGAAGAGCAAGGTGGTTGATTTGATTTTAGTGCTGATTGGTATGTTCTTCCTCTATTTAGGAAATGTATTAGGATAATTACAAGGTCTTTTCTTGAACGACTGGGATGTGTCAGTACTTCCTTGGCAGTACTCCAGTACTTTCTAATCAGTACTCTGGTACTTTCACGGCAGTACTGCAGTACTTCCTAAGAAGTACTGGGAAAAGAAGATTGTTACGGGTATTTTTGCCTGAAGAAGGCTGGTGTAGTATCTTGATAAGATAAAAAATGCCGGGAGCGTATTTTTTACGTTCCGGCATTTTTTATATCCTGTCTTGGACAAGGCCTTTTTTAGTTTCGCATGTATTTCTTCATACCCTCAGTGGAGTAAGTCTGCAATTTCCCGTCTTTGTCCGAGTAGATGAAATAGGCATCCAGCTCAGGATGGGCACTACAGATGGCCTTGGCTGAATCCAGTCCCAGTACCATGAAGGCAGTGGCGTAGGCATCGGCTGTGGCACAGTCCTTGGCGATGACGGTAGATGAAAGAATATTGTGCTGTACCGGGTATCCCGTGCGAGGGTCGATGGTATGTGCATACTTCTTTCCGTCTTTGTAATAGAAATTGCGGTAGTTGCCCGAAGTAGCCATACCGGCATTGGTAATTTCTAATACGGTCTGTAGTTCCTGGTTGACGGACAGGGAATCGTCGATGGGTTTGTTGATTCCGATACGCCAAGGCTCCATTTTACTGTTTTGTCCTTTCAGCACCAGTTCCCCGCCGATGTCAATCATGTAGCTCCTGATGCCTTTGCGGTCGAACAGCCGGGCGACACAATCCACGCCGAAACCCTTGGCAATCGAGCTGAAGTCGAGCATCATGCGCGGGTCGGCCTTGACGACTTCTCCCTCTGCATTCAGCTGTATCTTGTCGATACTCACGAACTGGCGCAGGCTGTCGATGGTCAGTGAATCGGGAAACTGGGAATGTTTGAACCCGAATCCCCATGCGTTGACCAGTGGGGCTACGGTGACATCATAGGCTTTTCCGGTCTCGTTGGAGATAGTCTTGGCCAGATTGAACACATACGCAAACAGGCTGTCGGCACGCATGTCTGTATTGTGGTTGATATGCGTGATGACCGACTGCTTGTTGAACGGCGACAAGGAATTGTCCACCTTTTGCAGTTCTTTCTCAATTTCCGCTTTCAGGTTCTCAGATGACTGGTAGGTAATCTTATATACCGTACCGAATACCAGTCCCTGGTCGGTCTGGTAAGGAGATTGTTTTCTCAGAATCAGTACCGTTCCTACGATGAGCAATACAAGAAACGGCAACTGCCATTTTAAGTTGTTTTTGTTCATGATTTTATTGCAAGAATAAATGTTCTACTAATATTTTGATACCGATGCCAATCAGCACCAGCCCCCGAAGATTTCCACCCGCAGGTGAAAACGCTTGCCGAAGAATACGCCGATGAGGCTTCCTGCCAGTGAGAGTACGAAAGAGGCAATTCCAATACTGGTCAGAGGCATCCAAAGACTTTCCAGTTGTTTGAATCCGGCAAAGGCAAACGAGATACCGATGGCCAATGCATCAATACTGGTGGCTACAGCCAATGCCAGTGTCACTTTCAGGCTGGTAGGGTTGAAGGAAGCAGTCTCTTCTTCTTTAAACTGTGCACGTATCATGCGGATACCTAAAAAAAGCCAATAGGGCAAAGGCAATCCAATGGTCGTAGGCTTCAATCAGATGCTGGAAACGACTGGCACCTAACCATCCCAAGAAGGGCATTAGTGCCTGAAAGAGACCGAAGAAAAAAAGCCATTCGTAAAAACGTGCCCCATTGAATGCGGTGCAGAATAATTCCGCTGGTTACGGATACGGTGAAACAGTCGATAGCCAGACTGACGGACAATAAGATGGTTTCGATTAAATTCATGTGAATCAGAAGGGTAAGTTGTAAATGAGATTATAAGTCAAGTTAAAGCTGCTCCCGGCATTTTTCCCGAATCCGGGCACATACCATGGAATGGAATTGTCATGACCTTCCACGTTCATTCTCACTTTATATCGCACGCTCCAGCCCATGCAGAAACCTTTGTATATTTTCACTTTAAGTCCGAGCACTCCTTCCAGCCAGCTGGCACTGCTCTTCATATCGGAATAAGCAAACGGATAGGAGACTTCTCCACCATAGTTGGGGTCGGTCATGCTGGGGCCGTCTACATCATAGCTGAAAGAACTCATGCCGTAGCGAAGACCCACATACAAATAACCCGGGAGGTGTGTCTTTTTGTAAAACACATTATAGTCCATTCCGATACGGAAATAAGGAGCGGAAGTCTTGTAGTGCAGGTTGTTTCCGTCATTTATGGCATCTGCCTTTCCGTATCCCACTTCAATGACGGGAAGAAAGCGATTTTTCAAGTTGGCTTGTACGGCAATTTCAGTATTCAGAATGTCGCTGCCTAACAGGTAACTTCCCAGTCCGGCAATTTCCACTCCTATGCTCGTGCCCTGATAGAACGGGACAGACTCTGTCGGCTCAGCTTTCTTCTTGTCTTCCTTTTTAATCTCTGCGGGAGTTGCTTTATGTACGCCCGGTTTCTGTGCCTGCAAGGGAGAAAGCAAAAGACAGCTACTCGTTAGTATCAGAAATAGTGAAATATATCTTGAAATTCTCTTTCTCATAATTATCTATGTTCGGATTGGTAATGACAAGCGAATCGAGCATACGGGTAGTAGTTTCCGCACCGGTGACTTCATAAAACATCATGGTACCGCAATCCAGGTTGATAAAGTAAGGAATATTGCGGTGGGTGATTGTAAGGACGTCTCGCTGGCGGTTGGCATACTGAAGGATAAACCGGGTTTGTTCTCCGTAGCTGAGCGGTAGGCTGAGCGTACTTGTGTTGGTTGACTTATTAATCAGCGTGTCGTAAATTGTCGTATCAGCGGTCTCCAACTGCCCGATGACCGTCAGTGTATCGGTGTACTGCACAGACCGTCCATATTGGTCAACAAATGCAAACTGGGCATACGCCAGTGCATTGGGCGGACAGTTTTCCACTTCACAAGCTGGGAAAAAGGAAACGACTGCCACCAAGAGGATACCTAATACAATCGGTAGTTTCTTCATTATTCAATTTCTTTCTCGATTTGATAGTTGTTTCTTTCAGGAGAATTGCGTGCAATCAGTTCTCCGATAAATCCGGCCAGGAAAAGCTGGGTCCCTAATATCATGGTGGTAAGTGCCAGGTAGAAATAGGGACTTTCAGTTACCAGGCGATAAGGATTGCCGCAATACATGTCATAGAGCTTGGTAGCGCCTACTACAACGACAGCGATAAATCCCAGGATGAACATGATGGAACCTAAGAAGCCGAAGATGTGCATCGGTTTCACGCCGAAGGTAGACAAGAACCACAAGGTAAGCAAATCCAGATATCCGTTGACGAAACGGTTCAGTCCGAACTTGGTCTTTCCATATTTGCGTGCCTGATGATGTACAATCTTTTCTCCGATACGGTTGAAACCGGCATTTTTAGCCAGGTAGGGAATGTAGCGGTGCATTTCGCCGTACACCTCAATGTTTTTCACTACGTCCCGGCGATAGGCTTTCAGTCCGCAGTTGAAGTCGTGCAGATTATGTATTCCCGAAACCGCACGTGCAGTAGCATTGAATAGTTTGGTCGGGATTGTTTTCGACAGCGGGTCATAGCGCTTCTGTTTCCATCCGGAAACCAAGTCATAGCCGTCTTCTGTAATCATGCGGTAAAGTTCCGGAATCTCATCCGGACTGTCCTGTAAATCAGCATCCATGGTGATGATTACATCTCCCTCTGCTTTCTTGAATCCGCAGAATAAGGCAGGTGATTTTCCATAATTACGGCGGAACTTGATGCCTTTCACTTCTTTTGACTTCCGGCTAAGCTCTTCGATGACCTGCCAGGAGTGGTCTGTACTACCATCATTTACAAAGATAACTTCGTAGGTAAAATGATGCTCATGCATTACGCGTTCAATCCAAGCATACAGTTCGGGTAAGGACTCCTCTTCATTATATAGAGGTACGACTACAGATATATCCATATTTATATTGCTAAAGCGATTAGTTTTTCTTTTTCATGACTACCAGACCGGTGGGAATGGCTAACAGGATTCCATAGAAGAAATTCTGCGAAAGCAGCTGAAAGGTCAGTTGCAAAGAACTGAGAGAAGAAATGACATTCAGACTGCCGATAAGTTGTTCTACGGAAATCTTCATGTCGCCGGTTACGGAATCCTTTATAGTTTCCAGTTGGTCCAGATACGTATTCAACAAATAACCCTGATCAATAAAGCGGAAATACACGTAGTGTGCCAGCGCTGTCAGGATAGAAGCAAAAAGATACATCAGAAAGCAGAAACTGAAAGCCTGAGTGAAAGAAAAATTGCCTTCATGATACTGGTTGCGGTAGCGGCGTGCATAAATGTAGCCTAACACCGGTACAAAGAGGGTCATCAGGATAAACAGGAGCTGAAGCAACGGGATGGAAAAGCCTATGGGGAGGAAGATAAATTTGAAAATCCAGAACAATCCCATGTAAGTTCCAAACCGCATGGCGTATTCCTGTAAGGTTATCGGTCTTTCTGTTGTCATGATAGTTACGTTTGATAATGGTTACAAAAGTAGTCTTTTTCAGTGAGCTGTGGTATATAAAAAGACTGAAAAATCATATTCTTTACCATTTGGTATATTTTTTTCATGAAGGTATTGCGTATTCAAAAATACCTACCTTGCACCCGCAATCGAGAAACATCGATAAGATGTCTGTCGAGAACATGTTGAAATACGGGTAAGTCCCATACGGCCAGCTCCCTTCGAATCCTCCAGGGCTTGATCGCAGCAAAGGTAGTTGGTTGTAGCGGCGCGATATGGTAAGCTTACCCACCCGCCTCTTTAGCTCAGTTGGCCAGAGCACCTGAAATGGAGCCAGGATGATCCTGGAATCTATCAGCTTTCCTACGCAGGTGTAAACCAGAAAACCCTGACAACAGGCGGAAGCTGCCAGATTCAGTGGGCTGCATTAAAAGAGAACGATTATAAATATCCGAAGACACTGGATGAGTATGAAAAAA
>ENA-OQAL01000021-OQAL01000021.1-human-gut-metagenome-genome-assembly--contig:-NODE-21-length-37711-cov-5.465517_pt1 | contig 37711 bp, 35 predicted proteins | sample MGYA00242491_ERZ504519 | MGnify/ENA primary metagenome ERZ504519 (study PRJEB26092, sample SAMD00036260) | human gut metagenome | host: Homo sapiens | study: EMG produced TPA metagenomics assembly of... | reverse complement strand
CGTACTGCATGGGTAGCCTGCCCTGGCAGCTGAACGACAGCTGGCCCGTGGTGTCGTGGTCGGCCATCGATTATTACGGCAACTGGAAGGCCATGCAGTATCACACGCGCCGTGCCTTTGCTCCCGTGCTGGTGGATGCCATCCGCGAGGGCGACAAGTTGCGCTTCTATGTGCTGTCCGATCGCCTGCAGACGGAGAAGGTGACGCTGCAGCTGGCTTGGATGGATTTTCAGGGAAAGGTGATCCGCCGCCATCGGGTGGAAGGGATGCTGCCGGTAAATGCCTCGGAGGTGTTCTTTGAAGAAGACTGGCAGAAGGCGTTTGAGGGCTGTGACACTACGGCTTCGTTCATCCGCATGACGCTCAGGGGTGCGGACGGAAAGAAGGTACTTTCGGACGAGGTGTTCTATTCGGTGTATCCCAAGGAGCAACGTCTGCCTAGGGCTGAAATTGCCTGCCGTAAGGTGAAGAAGGGCGGGGTGGTGGAACTGACGCTGAAATCGCGTGTGCTGGCGCGCGACGTGTTCGTGGAGGTGCCCTTGCAGGGGGCGCGTTTCTCCGACAATTTCTTCGACCTGCTGCCGGGCGAGACGAAGCGCATCACGGTGTCTTCGGCCGACGGTTCTCCGCTGGAGGACGTTTCCGTGGTGATTCACCAGCTGGCCGATGTGAGGGAATAAAATCTGATTACTAATCTTTTATATGTATTGATTATGAAACCATTTTCAAAAATGAATTGTATGGGGCTGGCATTTGCCGGAATGCTGATGGCCTCGTGTGCGGACAGTCTGACGGCGGTGGCCGACTATCAGGTGGTGCCCATGCCGCTGGAGATTACGGCGGCATCGCAGGGTTCGTTCCTGCTGAAGAGCGGGGAAACTATCTGCTATACGGCAGGGAATGAAAAGATGAAGAAGAACGCCGAGTTCCTGGCGGCTTTTATCAAGGAACAGACGGGCATCGCGCTGAAGGTGGCGGAAGGTGATGGGGAAGAGGGCATCGTGCTCCGCCTGGGGCTGGAGGCTGATTCTCCGGAAGCGTACCGGCTGAAGGTGGACGACCGCAAGGTGGAGATTTCCGCTCCTTCGGAAGCGGGTGTGTTCTATGGCATCCAGACGCTCCGCAAGTCGGTGTCGGTGCATGAGGGGGCCGGAGCAGTGGAACTGCCGGCAGTGGAAATCAACGACTCGCCGCGCTTCAGCTACCGTGGTATGATGCTCGATGTGGGCCGTCACATGTTCAGCATGGATGAAATCAAGACGTACATCGACATGCTGGCCTTGCACAACATCAACCGCTTCCACTGGCATCTGTCGGAAGACCAGGGATGGCGTATCGAAATCAAGAAGTATCCCAAGCTGACGGAAATCGGCTCCAAACGCAGCGAGACGGTGATCGGACGTAACTCGGGTGAGTATGACGGCAAGCCTTACGGCGGTTTCTATACGCAGGAGCAGGCCCGGGAAATCGTGGCCTACGCGGCGGAACGCTATATCACGGTCATTCCGGAAATCGACCTTCCGGGTCACATGCAGGCGGCGCTGGCGGCTTATCCGGAACTGGGATGTACGGGCGGTCCGTATGAAGTATGGCGCATGTGGGGTATTTCCGACAACGTGCTTTGTGCGGGTAACGACCAGACCATCCAGTTCATCAAGGATGTGCTGGCTGAAATCATCGACATCTTCCCGTCGGAATACATCCATGTGGGTGGCGACGAATGTCCGAAGGTGAAGTGGGAGACTTGTCCGAAGTGTCAGGCACGTATCAAGGCGCTGGGCATCAAGGGCGACAGCAAGCACTCGAAGGAGGAATACCTGCAGAGCTACGTGATACACGAGGCCGAGAAGTTCCTCACCGAGAACGGACGCAGCATGATTGGCTGGGATGAAATCCTGGAAGGCGGTCTGGCTCCGAATGCCACGGTGATGTCGTGGAGAGGGGAAGCCGGTGGCATTGAAGCGGCCCGTCAGCAGCACAATGTCATCATGACGCCGAACACGTACCTGTATTTCGACTATTATCAGGCAAAGGATACGGACAGTGAACCGCTGGCCATCGGCGGCTATCTGCCTATGGAACGGGTGTACAGCTACGAACCGATGCCGTCTGCCCTTTCTCCGGAAGAACAGAAGTTCATTACCGGTGTGCAGGCGAATCTCTGGACGGAATATATCCCGACCATGGCACAGGCACAGTACATGGTATTGCCGCGTATGGCTGCGCTTTGTGAAACGCAGTGGAGCGCTCCTGAAAAGAAGCAGGATTATCAGGGATTCCTGAAACGTACGGCTCGTCTGACAAAGATTTATCAGCTGAAGGGATGGAACTACGCGACGCATATCTTCGATGTGAATGTGAACATCGCTCCCAACACGGAAACGGGCAAGCTGGATGTAACGGCAAGCACCATCGACGATGCACCTGTGTACTATACCCTCGACGGTACGGAACCTACCACTGCTTCGTCCAAGTATGAAAACGGACTGACCATTGATGCGGCATGTGTGCTGCGCATGATGGCCGTGCGTCCGGAAGGCAACTCGCGCATTACGCGTGACAGCATTGCGTTCAGCAAGTCTACGGCGAAACCTATCACTATGTTGCAGCCTATCAATAAGCCTTACGAGTTTAAGGGTGCCACTACGCTGGTAGACGGTATGACGGGCGACCGCAACTACAAGACCGGACGCTGGATTGCTTTCTACAAGAATGACATGGAGGCGGTGATCGACTTGAAGGAGGCTACCGAAATCAGTTCCATGACCCTGCGCACTTGCGTGGAAAAGGGCGACTGGACGTTTGATACCAGAGGCATTACCGTAGAGGTGTCGGACGACAACAAGACTTTCAAGAAAGTGGCTTCGGAAGCTTATCCGGCTATGAAGGAAACGGATGCCAACCAGATTTATACCCATACCCTGACGTTTGACCCGGTAAAGACCCGTTACGTGAAGGTAACGGCCTTGTCCGAAAAGAATATCCCGGCATGCACGGCGGCAAGGGCAATCCCGGATTCTTGTTTGTAGATGAAATCGTATTGAACTGATGGCGCATAGCCTCGTGATAAAGGCCTGGTCTCCTGAGGGAAGATCAGGCTTTTTTTATCGGCTTTTTGGGGCCGTTAGTTGAAATACTGTCGGGCGATGTGTATCTTTGCGCAGAAATGTATAATTGTCAAGAAAAAGTTCAACATGAAAAAGAAACTGGTTTTTGCTACTAACAATGCCCATAAACTGGAGGAAATACGTGCCATTCTGGGAGATAAAGTGAAAGTGCTGAGTTTGAAAGATATCCGTTGTGAGGCCGATATTCCGGAAACGGCGGATACGCTGGAGGGAAATGCCGCGCTGAAGGCGGAATATATTCATGCGCATTATGGCATGGATTGCTTTGCCGACGATACCGGTCTGGAGGTGGAAGCGCTGGACGGGGCTCCCGGAGTGTATTCGGCGCGTTATGCGGGCGGTGAAGGTCACGACTCGGAAGCCAACATGAAGAAGCTGCTGGCAGAACTGAAAGGCAAGGAGAACCGGAAGGCGCAGTTCCGCACGGCCATCTGCCTGATAGAAGGAGGAGAAAAGCACTTGTTCGAAGGCATTGTGAAGGGAGAAATCATCCGGGAGAAAAAAGGAAGCTCCGGCTTCGGCTACGACCCGGTGTTCGTGCCGGAAGGCTATGCCGAGACTTTTGCGGAGATGGGGGCTGAAGAAAAGAACAGGATCAGTCACCGGGCAAGAGCCGTACAGAAGTTGTGTGACTATCTGAACAGTAAATAAAGCAGAAAAAGGCTGTGGATTATTTCTACAAATGTGCAGAAATTCCACAGCCTTTTCTTTTTCTTAATCGCGTGTAACTTTCTTGTAATCAATTTTTTAAAAATTTAAAAGTATAAAAAAGGCTGTTTTTGGCGTGTGTTTTGCGAAGTATTCTACGGAATTACAAACAAAAAATCGTCAAAATGCAAAGAATCAGACTTTAGTTTATTGCTGCTGTGTGTGGTGTGTCAACAGACTTTTGCACAACAGCGTACCATCAGCGGATTGGTTATCTCAGCTGAAGATCACGAGCCGCTTATCGGTGCTACGATTTCCGTACAGGGAAACGAGGCGCATGGGGTAGTGACCGACATTGATGGAAAGTATACATTGGAAGTGGGACCGGATGACAAGATTCTGGTCGTGGCTTACCTGGGTATGAAAACTCAGTTGATAAAGGTTCCTAAGAAAGAACACCTGAACGTGGTGCTCCAGCCTGAAACCATGAACCTGGAAGAGGTGGTGGTGACGGGATACGGTAATTTCACCAAGTCTTCTTTTACGGGGTCTGCCAATACCCTGAAGGGAGACATGATGAAAGACATCCCCGTGATGAGCGTGGAGCAGAAGCTGCAGGGAATGACCATGGGCGTGTCTATTACCAGCAGTTCCGGACAGCCGGGAGCTAATCAGAGCATTCGTATCCGTGGTATGGGCTCGTTCAATGCCTCTCAGGAACCGCTGTTCGTGATCGACGGGGTGCCGGTCACTTCCGGTAGCCTGAGTGCCGGAGGAGCCGATGCGGCCTATATGAACAACTCCAAACCAATATCATGAGCACGCTGAATCCGGCCGATATTGAAAACATTACGATTATCAAGGATGCGGCGGCAGCCTCTCTGTATGGTTCGCGTGCAGCCAATGGCGTAATCCTGATTACGACCAAGAAAGGAAAGGCGGGCAAGGCACAGGTTTCCTTTAACATGTCGGGAGGTTTCTCGAATGCGGCGGTTGATTTCCGTCCGACACTGAACGGCGACCAGCGCCGTGAACTGTTGTACGAGGGCCTGGTGAACTACGCTACTGACAAGCAGATGGCAGACCCTACCGGCTATGCAGACGGTGAGATTGACAAGTATGCGTCTGTGCCTTCCATGGGCTATACCGACTGGAGAAAGGAACTGCTTCGTACCGCCATCCAGCAGGATTACGAGGCATCTGTATCCGGAGGAAACGAGAAGACCACTTTCTATGCCTCTTTGGGCTATAACAGCCAGGAAGGACTGGCCAAGAACTCCAGCCTGGATCGCTACTCCGCCCGTCTGAACATGACCCAGAAGGTAGGCCGGTACGGTGAGGTAGGCGCCAACATGATGTTTACCCAGATGAACCAGGAGATGAACGAAGAGCGTGGCTCTGCCATCAACCCGTATTTGTGTGTGGCAATGACCATGACTCCTTCCATGCTGGTGAGAGATGAAGCCGGAAATTATGTGGGAGCGTACGACGGTACACAGTTGAACCCGCTGCGTGATATTCTGACGGACTATAACCGCACGCGGATGACGCGTATGTTCTCCACCGGCTATGCGGCTGTAGAACCGATAAAGGGCCTGAAAATAAAGGAAACGTTAAGCTATGATTATACCATCCAGAAGGACTCGCGCTACTACAATCCGTTGAGTTCTGCAGGACCGAAGAGCGGTTCCGATGCACAGTCCTCCAAAGGATTCATCGAATATGGGAAGCTGATTTCTTCTACTTCGGTGAATTACGTGAAGACCTTTGCGCAGAAGCACCACCTGGATGTCTTGGCTGCGTATGAAGTGGAAAGCTACCAGACGGATAAGGCATCCGGCGAACGTTCCAAATTGCCGTCGTATGTAGGGCTTACTGAACCTGATAACGGAGCAGTGTTGAACAGCTTCGTTTCATCAACGCAGGATTATCGTATGCTGTCGTATATTTCACGTTTGAACTACGATTATGACGACCGTTATTATGTGGCAGGAAGCTTCCGCCGCGACGGTAGTTCCCGTCTTTCACCCGATAACCGCTGGGGAAATTTCTGGTCCGTATCGGGTATGTGGCATGTGAGCAACGAAGCGTTCATGCAGCCTGTGAAGCACATTCTGAGCGATTTGAAGATTCGTGCCTCTTACGGTGTGAACGGTAACCAGCCAGGCTCTCTGTATGGCTATATGGGATTGTATTCTTTGGGACAAAGCTATATGGGAGGTTTGGGTTCTTATGAATCTTCTATCTCCAACCCCAACTTGGGATGGGAAAAGAACTATAACCTGAACGTGGGACTGGACGTGTCGTTCATCAACCGCATTTTCCTGAGCGTGGAATACTATAACCGCGATACGAAGGATTTGCTGTACAGCCTTCCTATCAGTGCCACCACCGGATTTACGAACTACCTGAGCAATGTGGGACAGTTGAACAACCGGGGTGTGGAACTGGAACTGCGTACCATCAACTTCGCCAATGACAACTTTAACTGGACCACGGTCTTCAATCTGAGTCACAACAAGAACAAGATTGTGTCACTCAACGGACAGCTGGAGCAGTCAATCGAGGGCACATGGTTCATCCACAAAGTAGGATTGCCCTACTACACCTTCTACGTAAAAGAATACGCCGGGGTAAATCCGGATACAGGTAAGGCCATGTATTACCGTAACCAGGAAATACCTCAGGAAGACGGTTCGGTGATTGTAGACCGGAGCCTGACGGAGAGTGCCAGTGAGGCGCAGGCCATTCCTTATAAGTCGGTTAACCCGAAAGTGTCTGGCGGTCTGACGAACATGCTGAACTACAAATGGCTGGACCTGAGCTTTACGCTGACCTATTCCTTGGGCGGATATTCTTATGATAAAACTGGCACCTATATAGAGAATGGTACCAAGAACATTTATGATTCAAGATATAATCTTCCGGTATATGCCATGGACCGTTGGCAGGAGCCGGGCGACCAGACCAATGTACCGCGCTTTGTGTATGGGGAAGATGCCGGACCTCAGAACTCTTCGCGCTATATTCACAGTACCGATCATCTGCGTCTGAAGAACCTTACGCTGGGATTCACGCTTCCTTCCGAATGGACCCGCAAGGCCCTGATAGACAAAGCCCGCATCTATTTCTCAGGCAGCAACCTGCTGACATGGGCTAAATGGAAACAGTATGACCCCGAAACTCCGGTCAACGGAGAAGTGTTCTGCGAGGCACCTGCCATGCGTACCTTCAACTTCGGCGTACAATTAACTTTCTAAAAACGAATTTGATTATGAAACCACTCTATATTTATTTTCTTGCCGCCTCACTGGCATGTACCTCTTGTTCGGACAGCTGGCTGGACCTGAATCCGTCCACGTCCGTACCCACCGACCAGGCTTTCTCTTCTTTGGAAGATGCCCAAAGCGCATTAAACGGCATTTATAGGCTGGCGTCAGCACATAGTTATTATGGTGACAATTTCTTTTATTTTGGCGATTGCCGGGCTGCGGATGTGCAGGCTCGTATGACGAAAGGAGACGGACGTAGGGTTTCACCTTATTATGAGTATAACGTGAAGGCTACTGACAGTTTTAATTCAAGCCTGCCGTGGAATCAGGTCTATAAAGTGATTCGACAAACCAACAATCTGATAGCTGCAACTGAAAGTGGGTTGATAAAAACTACTGATGAGGCTGCTCTGAATGAGATTAAGGCTCAGGCCTTGGCCATGAGAGGGCTTGCTTTATACGATCTTATACGCGTGTTTGCCATGCCTTATTCGTATGATAACGGCCAGTCATTAGGGGTGCCTATCGTTACAACAGCCACTGATCAGTCTTCGAAGCCAGCACGCAATACGGTGGCCGAATGCTATGACCAGATTATTACCGACTTGACCAACTCGCTGGCCGGCCTTAGCAAGGAGAAGAAGGACGGCTGTCTGAACTACTGGGCCGTGCAGGGTATTCTGTCAAGAGTTTATTTGAACAAGCTGGATTATCCGAATGCCTACAAGGCAGCCACAGATGTCATCGAAAACAGTAAAAGCCTGTATCAGTTGTACACCCTTGACGAGTATCCTACTGTCTGGGGAAAAGAATACACCAGCGAATCGCTTTTCGAATTCTACTTCTCGCTGACGGAACCTTCCGGTGGTTCGGGTGGAGAAGGAGCTCCTATGGTCTATGCCAATGAGGAAAAAGTGGACTGGAACAATCTGATACTGTCGGAAGACTACCTGAACTTGCTGAATGAAGACCCGCAGGATGTGCGCCACTGTGTGACAGAAGTATCTGCCATAGCAAATAATGAAGGTCTTCCCGAAAGGCGCCGTGACAAGAAAGTCTATCTGCGAAGTTCCCCGGCAAGACCGGCGATCCGCGCGACAACAACTTGTGCATCGTGCGTCTGTCAGAGATTTATCTGAATGCAGCCGAGGCAGGTCTGAAAATAGGGGGCGAGCAGGCGACCAAGGGAATGGAATACCTGAACGACGTGATTACCAACCGTACCACGAATAACCGCCATGAAAGTAAATGCCGCTGCCGATTTCACTCTGGAGCGCATTCTGAAAGAAAAGAAGAAAGGAACTGGTGGGCGAGGGCCTGGCAGTGTACGATTATACGCGTAATAAATTGCCCGTGGTGCGTAAGGGAAGCTGGCACCTGACTTCGCTGGAGACTTCCAATGCTTATACCATCCAGCCGAATGATTCGCGTCTGGCCATCCCCATTCCGCAGACCGAAATAGACGCCAATCCTAATCTGGTGCAGAATCCTTAACAGGAGGCAGCAGTCAGATAATATCCCCGTCCTTTGGCAGTGGAAATCCGATAATCCGGGAAGTCTTGCAGGACTTTCCGGATTGTTTGTATATGCGCGTCTAATTTCTCATCCGCCTGCGGGTCGTGCGGCCAGCAAGCCGTTTTCAAGTCTTCACGGTTCACACATTCTCCTTTCTTTTCCCATAGCAGATAAAGAAGCTGCAAGTCGAGGCTGGAAATGGCACACTGCATGCCGTCGATCAGCAATATCTGCTGCTTCAGGTCGATGTACAGCCCTTTTTCAGGCTTATTTTGCCGCTTTTTCAGGTAAAGGTAGACTTGTATACCTGTGGCCGCAAGCAGCAGGCACAGCAGCCCGTAAAAGCCCGCGTGGATATGGCGGAGTAAGGTCAGCCAGTCGTAGTCCGCCCACCCTTGCAGTTGCAGGCTGTGAGTCAGGTCGAGCGAGCAGACCGGAGTCTTATAGGCTGAGGACGTGGGTAAGATGCCTGCCCGTGTGCGGGTGCGGGCCGACTTGTCGGAATAAAACACACCCGCCGTTCCGCTGACATGTTTTTTCTCGAGCTGTTCCTGAAACAACCGGTTCACTTCCTCCACCCTGACAGGCTGTATGTCTGCCAGCAGGTATTCGTTCAGCAGTTTCCGGGCTTTCTCTTCCGGGATGCTGTCCTTGAACAGGTAAGTGGTTTTCCCTTCTGTAGTCTGGAGCGTATAGCTTTTGATTTTCCGGCTGGAGACGGGCGCGAAAAGATAAGCCTTCAGGGCCGGGTCTACGTAGATGTGCGGGTTCCTGCTGAACGCATTCAGACGGTCGTTGTAGTGAAGCGTTCGGCTTCCTGCAAGGATTGATTGATAAGGGCATGCACCTGCGTCCGGCTATGCCGCAGCGCCGCGTAACTGCCCCCTATGAGTACGATGACAGTGGCGGCTACAGACAGGAACCAGCTTGTTTTCTTTGTCATAACAATATTCTTTAAGAAGCAGGTTTATCTTTCCTTCAGGTACTTTTCTACCTTCTCGAAGAACAGTGAGATGTGCGCCCCGTCTACAAAGGCGTGGCTTACGGTCAGCGCAATGGGCATGACCAGTCTTCCCTCACGTGTCACCGCCTTGCCCGCATTCATCAGCGGATAGTCCAGCGGATGGCCCGGGGCATACTGCGTGTAAGAGATGGAAGTAAAGTACAGCTTGGGCGTGGCACTGAGCAGGATGACGTCAAAATCGCCCTGAGCCGCAATCTCCTTGTCGGTGCCGTACGGGTCTCCGTCCTCCGGGATAGAAGTGATGATGCGCCGGGCTTCCTCGTAGAAAGCCTTGAAATCACTGTTCCAGGGAATGCGAACCGTGTAGAATGTCTTTTCCGGCACGGCGATGGGCGTCGTGATGTCTACCGTATCGTGGTAAACCACCTGCCCGTGCTTGTCCCACCGGTAACGGAACTCCTTGATTTCATTCGCCGCACGAAGAATGGCGTACAGGTAATACAGAAAGAAGGAACGGCCCTGTGCCTTCGCTTCCGCATACGCCTCCGTGCAGTCCACTTCGCTGGTCATGGCAATCCAGGAATTATGGAAATCGCGGAAGAAAAGATAGTTCTCCTTCCGCTCCCAGGTGTCAATATCGATAAGATGCTTCATGCTTGCTGGAATTTTTGCGCCACCTTCCGGTAGGTAGGCATGTCAATGTGTAACTGTGCGCCCAGGTCAATCATATCGAACAGCAGGCCCTGAATTTCCGACTCATGCCCCCGGGCAATGTCCTTCTGCATGGAAGCCGTGCTGTGCGGGTCGAGCTTGTCAATCACCATCAGGTTGTAGGCCACGGGGTCGCCGGGGTAGGCGATGCCCAGTTTCTCCCCAATCTGCGCACTCTCACGCGACAAGCCGACAAACGTGTCGCGCACCTCACCCTCGTGCTGCACCTCGCCCATCGGCACGTCGTGATAGGCACCCGTGCAGGCCATGGCCGAGATGAACGACCATTTGATGAACGTATCCCGGTTGATGTCGTCCGACACGTCCACCTTGATGCCGCACTCGCGGAGTTCGCCGGCAATCTTCTCCAGCCGTTCGGGCGCCACCTGCTGCTGCGGACGCGCACCGAACACCAGGCGGAAGATGCTGCCCATCTGACTGATTTCCCCTTCGCCCGATACGAAGCCCACGATGTAGATACACCCGTCGAGCACCTTGACAGAAGGCACCAGGCGGCCGATGCGGGGCCCCGTGCCATACACATTCAGGATAGGGATGACCAGGGTGTCGGGGGTAGCCGCACGCTCCAGCACGGGGCGGATGGAGTCAATGGAATAGCCTTTCACGCACACCAGGATGACATCCGCCTTTCCCTGATATTCTTCTGCGGTGCATGCCTTTACGGGGAGGAAATGCTCCCCCTTCAGGTCCGATTTCAGGTGCAGCCCCTGCCGGCGGATGGCTTCCAGGTGCTTTCCGCGGGCAATGCAGGTCACGTCCTTGCCTGCCAGTGCCAGAAAGCCGGCGATGCATCCTCCTACACCGCCCGTTCCGATGATGAGATAATTCATGGTGAAAAAAGTTATAAAAAAAAAAACAAGCACGGAGCGTGTAAGCCCGTGCTTGATAAATAAGTTGATTATACGTTGAAACGGAAGTGCATGATGTCGCCGTCTTCCACCACGTATTCCTTGCCTTCCACGTTGAGCTTTCCGGCCTCACGTACGGCAGCTTCCGAGCCATAGTGGATAAAGTCGTCGTACTTGATGACCTCCGCGCGGATAAATCCCTTTTCAAATCCGTGTGGATGACACCGGCACACTGCGGAGCCTTCCATCCCTTGTGGAACGTCCAGGCACGCACCTCCATCTTTCCGGCCGTGAAGTACGTCTCCAGGTTCAGCAGCTTGTAGGCCGCACGTATCAGCCGGCTCACGCCCGACTCTTCCAGCCCCACTTCCTGCAGGAACATCTGGCGGTCTTCGTACGTCTCCAGTTCGGCAATGTCGGCTTCCGTCTTGGCCGCTACAATCAGGATTTCAGCACCTTCCTCTTTCACTGCCTCACGCACCTGCTCCACGTACTTGTTGCCGCTTACGGCACTGGCTTCGTCCACGTTGCACACATACATCACCGGCTTCGAGGTGAGCAGGAACAGTTCGTGTGCTATTTTCTGTTCGTCTTTCGTTTCAAACTGCACGGTACGTGCCGATTTGCCTTGCAACAGCGCCTCACGGTAACGAACCAGCACCTCATACGTTTGCTTGGCCACCTTGTCGCCCCCGGTCTGCGCCTGTTTCTGTACCTTCTGAATGCGGCTTTCAATGGTTTCTAGGTCCTTCAGCTGAAGTTCCGTATCAATGATTTCCTTGTCGCGCACCGGGTCCACACTGCCGTCCACATGCGTCACGTTCTCATCGTCGAAGCAGCGCAGCACGTGCAGAATGGCATCCGTTTCACGAATGTTGGCCAGGAACTTGTTGCCCAGCCCTTCGCCCTTGCTGGCCCCTTTCACCAGTCCGGCAATGTCCACAATTTCCACGGTAGTGGGCACTATACGGTCGGGGTCCACCAGCTCGGCCAGTTTGTTCAGACGGTCATCGGGCACCGTAATCACGCCCACATTGGGCTCGATGGTGCAGAACGGGAAGTTGGCCGCCTGGGCTTTTGCGTTTGATAAGCAGTTGAAAAGTGTCGATTTTCCCACGTTTGGCAAACCGACGATACCACATTGTAATGCCATAATTTATAGTTTGTTTTTAATCTATTTTCAGATGCATAATACTCTAATTCTCTGCAAAGATAGTTATTTTTTAAGTTCCTGCCTATTCTTCTACAGAATGAGCGGCAATTTTGGCAGACTTCGTCGGTGGAAAATAAAAAAGAGGCGCTTCATCACGAAGTGCCTCTTTTGTAAAAGAGAGTTTATGAATTTTCTTATTTAATCATTTGTCCATTGTAACAGTCATTTCAGGAATCAGAATGAAATCATTCTTCTTGGAATTCCATTTGTAGTATTCTGTAGTTACACTCTTGTTGTCGTATGTATAACGGATACACAAATCGTTTTCCCAGCAGTTCTTGTTTACATTCCATTTCTGTGACATATTTTCAGTCATCTGGTTGTTGTCATTGTATTTGTAGTTATACTTCATGTAGTTTGTCAGCATGTTACCGTCTTTCTTGTATACAGTTTCTGCAACTTTCAATCCGTTAACTTCTTGCGCATTGTAAATCAGGTTGTTATTCATTTTAGCAGCATAAGTTGACAAGCTTGCAACAAAAGTTATAACTAAAACAACTACACACTTTGCTAAATTCATCTTTTCATATCTTCTAATTTTAAGGTTTTACTTACGTTTTGTTCTTTTGACGGTGCAAATGTAGTAAAAGCTTTGATATGTTGTATGCATTCCGGCAAAAAAAATGCGACAAATTAGCAAAATGTCACTAATTAAACATTTGTTAACAATTTGGATGACTTAGTGTGCTTCCAGCCAATTGTGTCCCCAACCATGGTCAGCACGCAGTGGAGCTTTCATTTTGTAAGCAGCCTCCATTTCGCTTATCACAATTTGCTGCACTTTTTCTTTTTCTTCCGGCAAGACGCTGAAGTTTAATTCGTCGTGTACCTGGAGAATCATTTTCGAGCGGATACCTTCTTCCTGGAAGCGCTGGTATATGCGTATCATGGCTACCTTAATAATATCGGCGGCACTGCCCTGAATGGGGGCATTGATTGCATTTCGTTCGGCATACCCTCTGACGACTGCATTTTTGGAGTTGATGTCCGGCAGATAGCGTTTGCGTTTGAAGATGGTTTCAATGTATCCTTTTTCGCGTGCTTCCTGAATGCTCTGGTCCATATAGGCCTTTACATTCGGATAGTTTTCAAAGTATCCGTCGATAAGTGCTTTGGCCTCCTTGCGGTCAACGTTCAGACGTTCTGCCAGTCCGAACACTGAAATTCCGTAGATGATACCGAAATTGGCAGTCTTGGCCTTGCTTCTTTGTTCGCGTGTCACCTCCTCCAGTTTTACCTTATATATTTTAGCGGCAGTAGCTGCATGAATGTCCTGGTCTTTTTGGAAAGCTTCAATCATGTGCGGGTCATTGCTCAGATGTGCCATGATGCGCAGCTCAATTTGTGAATAGTCAGCCGAGAAGAATTCGCTTCCTTCGTCGGGGATGAAAGCCTTTCGGATTTCCTTTCCGTCTTCGTTGCGGATAGGAATGTTCTGCAGGTTCGGATTGCTAGAACTCAGTCGTCCGGTAGCTGTGACCGTCTGGTTGAAAGATGTATGGATGCGTCCGGTAGCCGGATTGATAAGTTGGGGTAGGGCATCAATGTAGGTACCTAACAGTTTTTTCAGTCCGCGATGTTCCAGAATCTTTCCTACGATTTCATGCTTTCCTCTTAGACTTTCCAGCACTTCTTCCGAAGTGACATACTGCCCGGTCTTCGTCTTCTTGGCTTTTTCCACGATTTTCAGGCGGTCGAACAACACTTCACCCACTTGTTTGGGAGAGGCAATGTTGAATTCCATTCCGGCCAGCTGGTGTACCTCTTCTTCTATCTGGTTCATCCGGGCCGTAAAATGTCGTGACGTTTCTTTCAGTGCTTCCGTATCAATACGTACTCCGTTTCTTTCCATGTAAGCCAATACCGGCACCAAAGGCATTTCTATCTCTTCGAACAGTTTTTTGACTCCGTTAGTCTCCAGTTCGTTCTCGAGTACCTGTTTCAGTTTGAGGGTTACATCGGCATCCTCACAAGCATATTTGTAAACTGCCTCGGGAGCCAGGTCGCGCATGTTTCCTTGCTTTTTCCCTTTTGCTCCAATCAACTCTTCGATTTTGATGGTTTCGTATTTCAGGTAAATCTCGGCCAGGTAGTCCATGCCGTGACGAAGTTCGGGCTGCAGCACATAATGCGCAATCATGGTATCGAACATCTTTCCCTTCAGGGTCACTCCGTAATTGGCCAGCATGATCAGGTCGTATTTGATATTTTGTCCAATTTTGAGCGAATCTGGATTTTCGAAGGCTGGTTTAAATATATTCACAATTGTAAGGGCTTCTTCACGATTAGCCGGTACCGGTACATAAAAGGCCTGGTTTTCGGCAAAACTGAAGCTCATTCCCACCAGTTCTGCCGTGATGGGATCGATTCCGGTGGTTTCCGTGTCTAGACTGAAAAATTTCTGGACAAGTAATTTTTCGGCCAAAACCGCCATTTTCTCCTTATTATCAACGAGTTGATAGTCGTATGGCAGGTCTTCTAACCTCGTGAGAATTGAATTTTTGGCGTCAGCTGTATCTTCCTCCGCAAAAAAGCCAAAGAGATCGGGTTGAGCGGCAGGAGAGGAGGGAGCTTTTTTTCTGTTTTGATTACCCGGTCAATCAGGCTTCGGAATTCCAGCATTTCGAACAGACGGCGCAATTCCTCTTCATCGGGCTCTTCTCTTTTCAGTACTTCCATGTCGAGTGCGATGGGCACATCCGTTTTGATGGTAGCCAGAAATTTTGAGAACGTGATTTGCTCTTTGTTTTCTTCCACCTTCTTCTTGATGGCACCTTTCAGTTCGTCGGTGTGAGCCAACAGATTCTCGATGCTGCCGAACTGGGCTATCAGTTTCTGTGCCGTTTTCTCTCCCACACCCGGGCATCCTGGAATGTTGTCGGCCGTATCTCCCATAAGTCCGAGCATATCGATGACCTGTAAGGGCGACTGGATGTCGAACTTGGCTTTTACCTCTTCCACCCCCATCACTTCGAAATCTTTGTCGCCGTATTTGGGACGATACATGAACACGTGTTCACTCACTAACTGTCCGTAGTCCTTGTCGGGAGTCATCATGTAGGTATTGATGCCTCTTTTGCCGGCTTCCGTAGCAAGTGTGCCGATTACGTCATCAGCTTCGTATCCGGCAATCTCTAAAATAGGAATATGATAGGCACGTATAATATCCTTTATGACAGGAACCGACTGCCGGATAGCTTCCGGAGTCTCTTCCCGCTGTGCTTTGTATGCTTCATAGGCTTCGTGGCGAAACGTAGGTCCCGACGGGTCGAAGGCAATGCCGATGTGAGTAGGATTCTCTTTCCGTAGCACTTCTTCCAAAGTGTTGACAAATCCTAGGATGGCAGAGGTGTTGAAACCCTTCGAATTGATGCGAGGATTCTTGATAAAGGCGTAATAAGCACGGTAAATCAGTGCATAAGCGTCTAATAGAAATAGCTTCTCCATTCGTGTAAAAATATTAAGTTTTTCATGTAAAAGTACAAAAAAATACGGTATTCAGTCTTTTTATTATTACTTTTGTGGGCCTAAATAAATGTACATGAACAAAATTGACTTAATAAAGCAGCCTGTAGAAAAAGAATTAGAGGAATTCAGAGGGCTTTTTGAAAACTCTTTGACGAGTACAGACCCTCTTTTGGGAGAGGTGTTGGCTTACATCAAGAAACGGAGCGGAAAGATGATGCGTCCTATTCTGGTGATGCTGACGGCTAAATTGTTCGGTACATTAAATCAGTCAACCTTTCATGCGGCATTGTCGCTGGAACTGCTCCATACCGCCAGTCTGGTACACGATGATGTGGTAGATGAGAGTGATAAGCGTCGGGGGCAGTCTTCTGTAAACGCAATCTACAATAATAAAGTTTCCGTACTGGTAGGCGATTATATGCTGGCCACAAGTCTGAAGCATGCCGCTCTGACTGGTAAGGTGGAACTGGTAGAACTGGTGGCTACTTTAGGACAGGAATTGTCGGAAGGTGAGATTCTGCAGTTAGGCAATATTGGTAAGGAAGATTTCTCAGAGGAGGCATATTTCGATGTCATCCGGAAGAAGACAGCTGCCCTGTTTAAGGCCAGTTCGCAGAGTGGAGCTGTATCAGTAGGAGCCGTGCAGGAAGAGGTAATGAAAGCTGGATTGTTAGGTGAAATGATTGGTATTGCCTTCCAGATAAAGGACGATATCTTTGATTACTTCGAGAGTTCGGAGCTGGGCAAGCCTACAGGAAACGATATGCTGGAAGGAAAGCTCACGCTTCCTGCCTTGTATGTACTGAACCAGACGGGGGATGACAGCTTGAAGCAGACCGCCTTGAAGATACGTTCCTTGGAAGCTTCGAAAGAGGAGATAGCGAACTTTGTAGAAACCGTGAAAGAAAAGGGAGGTATTGAATACGCCACCCGCATGATGTACGAGTTCCGCGATAAGGCGCTGGCCCTGGTTCCCGCTTCGGCCGATTCCAGTCTGAAAGAAGCATTGACGGCTTATATCGATTATGTGATTGAACGAAATAAATGATTCATAAAAAAGCCCCTTTCTTTATCGAAGAAAGGGCTTTTTTTATGTCCTTATATGAGGTTTTTTAGAAGAACTTGGTTTCACTTCCTACAATGTCAGAAAGCAATAAGTTGGCCATGCGGCTTGTACCTAGACGGAACAGCTCGTTGGTCAGCCATTCTTCTCCTAACAGCTCTTTTACGATGGTGTAGTATACTAATGCATCGTGCACGGAGTTAATGCCTCCAGCGGGCTTAAATCCTACTTTACGTCCGGTTTCCAGGAAGTATTCCTTGATGGCCTGGCACATTACGTAAGCAGCTTCCGGTGTAGCAGCCGGACTTTCTTTTCCGGTAGAAGTCTTGATAAAGTCAGCACCTGAATACATAGATAGGATAGAAGCTTTCTTGATATTTGAAGCACTTCCCAATGCGCCGGTTTCCAGGATTACTTTTAAGTGCTTGTCGCCGCATACTTCTTTCAGTTCTTCGATTTCATCGCACATACCTTCGTAGTCACCGCTCAGAAATTTGCCCACAGAAATTACGATATCTATTTCGTCTGCGCCACTATGAATAGCCATGGCCGTCTCGGCAACTTTTACTTCAATGAAGGTCTGTGAAGAGGGGAAACCTCCCGATACGCAGGCAATCTTCACGTCGTCTGCTTCCAGTGTATCGTTGACGATTTCAGCCATGTTGGGATATACACAGATAGCTGCCACGTTTTTCAGGTCAGGGTAGCGGTCGACAAACTCATTGACCTTTTCCGTGAATTTCATCACGCTTGTGTCGCTGTCTGTACATTTCAGCGTAGTCAAGTCAATACAATTGAAAAGAAATTTCTTTACTTCCTTCGTATTGTTTTCTTCCAGGTGCTTTTCGATGAGTCGGGCTGTTTTTTCCGCGATTTCATCGTCCTTCAGATTCGTTTGATATTGCTCACGCATCTTCGTACTTGTTGTACTGGCTCTCTTCTTCGTGCGTATGTTCGCATCCGCACGCATGTTCGTGATTAGGATTCATATACTTTATAGTTTAGGGTTGTTTTTATGTCTTTCCTTATCTCGGTTGGTTTTCTTCTCCAGGTTCTTTCTGAACGCTTCCGTCAGGTCCACACCCGTCTGGTTGGCCAGACAGAGTAACACCCAGAGCACGTCGGCCATTTCATCGCCCAAGTCCGTTTTTTCGCCTGCCTTGAACGACTGGTCGCCGTAGGTGCGTGCCATGATGCGTGCCAGTTCACCCACTTCTTCTGTGAGCACAGCCATATTGGTCAGCTCACTGAAGTACCTTACTCCGTACGTCTTTATCCATTCGTCTACGGTCTTCTGTGCTTCTTCCAGTGTCATGGTTATTCCTTGTTTTTGGTGTCCATGCAGATGGTCACCGGTCCGTTGTTCAATAATTCCACCTTCATGTCGGCCCCGAACTCACCGGTTTCCACTTCTTTTCCCAGGGCAATGCTCAATTCATTGCAGAAGTATTCGTATAGAGGAACGGCAATTTCATGTCCGGCAGCCCGGATGTAAGAGGGGCGGTTTCCCTTCTTGGTCGAAGCCATCAGTGTGAACTGGCTTACCACCAAGATTTCTCCCTGCACATCCAGAATGGACTTGTTCATTACGCCATTCTCATCGTCAAAAACACGGAGGTTGACAATCTTCTTGCAGAGCCAGTCTGCATCTTCCTGCGAGTCGGCAGCTTCAATGCCGAGCAGAATCATGAAGCCTTCTTTGATGGCCGATTTACAAATTCCGTCAATGGTCACGGATGCGTGTGTCACGCGCTGTATAACTACTCTCATGTGATTCGTCTTGTTTCTACAAAAATAATCAAATTATTTGGATTCCGACAGTGATTCCTTGACGCTTTTCGCTGCACTTTCTCCAATCACTTCTGCAATCTCTTCCAAGCTGGCTTGCCGGATGCGGGCCACACTCTTGAATGTTTTCAGCAGGGCTGTTTTCCGCTTGTCGCCGACACCTTTGATATGGTCGAGTGCAGAGGCAATCTGGCTTTTGCTTCTTTTTTCCCGGTGGAAGGTGATGGCAAAGCGGTGCACCTCATCCTGGATATTTTCCAGTAGATGGAAAAGGGGAGTGCCTTGCTTGATGCCGAGCGTCTGCGGTGGAAATCCAAACAGCACTTCCGACGTACGGTGACGGTTGTTCTTGGCAAGACCCACAATGGGAATCTGCAAGTGTAGCTCGTCTTCTATCACCTGTTTTACCACTTCCATTTGGCCTTTTCCTCCATCCGTCAGAATCAGGTCGGGCAGTTCACCTTGCTCTTCCAGAATGCGGCTGTAGCGCCGACGTACCACTTCCTGCATGGAAGCGTAATCATCTGGTCCCACCACCGTTTTGATAAGGTATTTCCGGTAGTCTTTTTTGCTGGGTTTGGCTTTCTTGAACACCACGCAGGCAGCCACTGCATCCGCCCCCTGAATGTTGGAGTTATCAAAACACTCAATGTGGTTCGGCATTTTCTCCAGTTGCAGCTGTGCCTGAATCTCTTTCATCAGCCGCACGCTCCGCTGCTCCGGATTCAGTTTCTCGGCCTGATTCAGACGGTCCACTTTATACTGCTTCACGTTCATCAGCGAAAGGTCGAGCAAGTGCTTTTTCTCGCCCTTTTTAGGAATCGTGAGCGTCACGCCGTTCATTTCCATGTCCAGTTCAAAAGGCACGATGATTTCCTTCGACGTGCTTTTATAGCGTTCGCGCATTTCCACGATACCCAACTGCAGCAACTCTTCCTTGCTCTCGTTCATGCGCACCTTGTATTCGAAGGTGAAGGCCTGGTTGATGCATCCGTTGGTAATGTGCAGGTAGTTGATGTACGCCGTATTCTCGTCCGTTTCTATGGAGAATACGTCAATGTGATGAAGCACCGAACTCACTACTTCACTCTTAGCGCGATAGCTTTCAATGAGCATGTATTGCTCCTTGAGTTTTTGTGCTTCCTCAAACTTCATCTCTTCTGCCAGGCGTTTCATTTCCTCCATCAGCGCATTGCTTACCTTTTGGGTATTGCCTTTCAGCAGCTCCCTTGCCTGCGCTATCTGTTGCATGTATTCTTCGTGCGACTGCTTCCCGATGCAGGGTCCTTTACAGTTCTTGATGTGGTATTCCAGGCAGACCTTGAACTTCCCCTGCGCAATGTTTTCGGGCGTCAGTGCCAGGTGGCAGGTACGGAGCGGATACAGTTTTTTTATCAGCTCTAGCAAGGCCATCATGGAAGGCACGTGGCTGTACGGGCCGAAGTAATTCGAACCGTCGCGAATAATCTTCCGGGTCTGTAGATGCGTGGGAAATACTCGTTGCTGATGCAGATGGAAGGGTAGGTCTTGTCGTCCTTCAGCAGCACGTTGTATCTTGGCTTGTATTTCTTGATCAGGTTATTCTCCAGCAGCAGGGCATCCTCTTCCGAGTTCACCACGATGTAGCGGATGTCGGCAATCTTGGAAACCAGCATGCGTGTCTTGGCCGACTGGTGGTCCTTGGAGAAATAAGAATAGACACGGCGCTTCAGATTCTTGGCTTTTCCCACGTAGATGATGACCCCTTCCTTGTTCAGGTATTGGTAGATGCCCGGACCTTCCGGAAGGTTCAATACGATTCCTTTCAGGTATTCACTGGTGTTGCTTGTCTTTTCTGTTTCTTCCATGTCGTAGGGTTCTTGTCAGGGTGAATACAGCCTTCTTTGAGGAGAGGTTTCCTGCAAAGAAGGCTGCATATAATTTCCCCCTTTTTGTAGGGGATTCTTCTCGTGTTATAGTTCTAAAAGGGTAGTGACCTCTACGTCCTTTTCGAAAGCGTTTCTTCCGTTCAGTCCTTTCAGCTCGATGACGAAGTTGACATACGCTTCTCCACGCCGCAGCGTTTTACCAGTCGGTAAGCTGCCGCCATGGTTCCGCCCGTAGCCAGCAAGTCGTCGTGCAGCAATACTACGTCGTCTTTGCTGATGGCATCCTTGTGAAGCTGTATGGTGTCGGTTCCATACTCCTTGGCGTAAGTTTCTTCAATGACTTCAGCCGGCAACTTTCCGGGCTTGCGGGCCATGATGAATCCGGCTCCTAAGCGGGCCGCCAAGGCACCTCCCAAGATGAATCCTCTGGACTCGATACCTACCACTTTGGTAATCCCTTTGTCCTTGTACAGCTCATACAATTCGTCTATCATGCCCTGCAAGCATTCCGCATTTTTGAACAGGGTAGTGACGTCGTAGAACAGAATTCCGGGCTTGGGGAAATCGGGTATTTCTCGAAGGTTTTTCTTTAATGTTTCTTTATTCATATCCAGTATTTTATGTGTATTCCTTAAACAAATTGTTTCACGTGAAACATACCTGCTTTATCGTCCCAAAAGCACTAACAGCACGTTGATGTCGCTCGGTGATACGCCGGGGATGCGGCTGGCTTGTGCCAGGGTTTCCGGGTCTATCTTCACCAGCTTCTGGCGGGCTTCGGTCGACAGGGATTGCAGGTTCGCGTAGTCAAACTTTCCTTTGATTCGGATGGACTCCAACCGGTGTATCTTGTCGGCAATCGTACGCTCCCGGTCGATGTAGCCTTTGTACTTGATGCGGATTTCGGCTGCCTCGATTACCTCTTCTTTTCGGTCCTCGATTTTGTCGAGTGCTGCCTGGAAGGCGGGGATATAAGGAGCGATATTTTCAATCGTAATCTGCGGACGGCTGATTAAGTCAACCAGCTTGCATCCGTGAGTAAGCGGAGCTGTTCCTAACTTTTCGAGGGCGTCGTTTATTTTGTCGGCCTTCACGGAGAAGGTGCTTACGAAGTTTACGATGCGGTCTATTTCGGCCCGTTTCTTTTGCAGGATTTCGTAGCGGTCGGCTTTCACCAGTCCCAGCTGATAAGCCCGTTCGGTCAGTCGCATGTCGGCATCATCCTGACGAAGCAAGATGCGGTATTCCGCTCTCGAAGTAAACATACGGTACGGCTCATCCACACCTTTGGTCACGAGGTCGTCAATCAGTACACCGATGTAAGCTTCGTCGCGTCCCAGCACGAATGGCTCGCCGCCGTGGCAGTTCAGGTGCGCGTTGATACCTGCAATGATACCCTGTCCGCCGGCTTCTTCGTATCCGGTTGTCCCGTTCACCTGTCCGGCAAAGAAGAGGTTTTTCACCATCTTCGATTCCAATGTATGCTTCAACTGTGTCGGGTCGAAGTAGTCGTATTCGATGGCATATCCCGGGCGGTACACCACCAGGTCTTTGAAGCAAGGAATCTTCTTCAGTGCCTCCAGCTGGATGTCCATCGGGAGTGAAGAAGAGAAGCCGTTCAGGTAAAGTTCCTGTGTGGTTTCACCTTCCGGTTCTAGGAACAACTGGTGTTGCGGCTTATCAGGAAAGGTCACGATTTTGGTTTCGATACTCGGACAGTAACGCGGTCCGATGCTCTGGATTTGTCCGTTGAAAAGGGGAGAGTCGGCCAGTCCTTTCCGGAGTGTGTCGTGCACCTCTTCGTTGGTAAAGCAGGTCCAGCATTGCAGCTGTTTCAGGTGGCGCGGTTCGCTGATAAACGAGAAGCGGTGGAAATCATTCTCGCCGTCCTGTGTGTCCATCAGGTCAAAGTGCACGCTCTTTCCGTCGATGCGCACCGGGGTACCCGTCTTCATGCGTCCGGCCGTAATGCCGTGGCGGGTGATGGATTCAGTCAGGTGATACGATGCCGGTTCCGCACAGCGTCCTCCTGCCAGCATCTTGTGTCCGATGTGCATCAGACCGTTCAGGAAAGTACCGGCAGTCAGCACCACACATTTGGCATGAAACGTCACTCCCCAGCAAGTCACCACGCCGGTCACTTCGCCATTCTCCACCAACAACTCTTCCACCGTATCTTGCCAGATATGCAGGTTGGGCAGGTTCTCCAGAATTTCTCTCCAGGCCCAGATAAATTTTCCTCGGTCGCACTGGGCGCGCGGACTCCACATGGCCGGTCCTTTGGAACGGTTCAGCATACGGAACTGGATGGCGGTCTTGTCTGTCACCAGTCCCATGTATCCTCCCAAGGCGTCAATCTCTCTGACGATTTGTCCCTTGGCAATACCCCCTACGGCCGGGTTACAGCTCATCTGCCCGATTTTGTTCATGTCCATTGTAATCAGGCAGGTCTTTGAGCCCAGATTGGCTGCCGCAGCCGCTGCTTCACATCCGGCATGACCGGCTCCGATTACGATTACATCATACTTGAAATCCATTAGCTTTTATGTTTTTAATCCTTTGCAAAAATACGAATTACATGAAATCTTTCCGCATTTCCAGTGCTTTGTTTTCTGCGGCTTCCATGATTTCGCGTTCTCCCGGCCCCTTGTCATTGATGCCGCAAAGATGCAGTATGCCGTGTATGATTACGCGGTAGAGTTCCGTCTCATACGGCGCATTGAACTGTTCGGCGTTGGTGCGTACCGTGTCCAGGCTGATGAACAAATCGCCCGACAGTTTCTTGCCTTCGCAGTAGTCGAACGTAATGATGTCCGTGTAATAATCATGCTGCAAGTACTGGCGGTTCACCTCTAAGATCTTCTCGTCCGAACAGAAGATGTACGCTATTTCGCCCACCTTCTTGCCGTAGGTATCGGCCACGGCTTTGATCCATGCAGTCGTTTCGCGCTTCTTGATGGCGGGCATGTCTATGCCCTCTGTCTGATAACTAATCATAGCTTATGTTAATTGAAAAATAAATATCCGATGAAAATGGCAGCTAGTATTCCGGTAAAGTCGGCTATCAGTCCGCAGCTTAACGCATGCCTTGTACGCGTCACGCTGACGCTTCCGAAATACACCGCCAGAATATAAAATGTAGTATCCGTTGACCCCTGGAAGATGCAGGCCAGACGGCCGACAAACGAATCGGCTCCGTAGGTGCTCATGGCGTCCACCATCAGTCCGCGGGCCCCGCTACCGCTCAGCGGCTTCATCAGTGCCGTGGGCAGTGCGCCGACAAACTGGTCGTCTATTCCGCAACTCCGTACCACCCCGCGATGCCCTGAATCAGAAAATCCATGGCGCCCGAAGCACGGAACACACCGATGGAAACCAGGATGGCCACCAAGTAAGGAATGATGCGCACGGCAGTAGAAAATCCTTCTTTGGCTCCTTCCACGAAGGCATCGTACACATTGATTCTTTTCCGCATGCCCGACACGATAAAGCCGATGATGACGAGAAAGAGAAACACATTGGCAAAGGTGGTAGAGTAGAGGTCAATCTGTTCCCGGCTAAGCTGAAGGAAAAGCCAGATGATGCCTGCAATGAGCAGACTGGCTCCTCCGAGAAACAGCAGAATAGTCCGGTTCAGCAGGTTGATGCGCTGGTACAGGCTGACCGCAATGATACCGGCCATCGTCGAAAAGAAAGTCGCCAGCAGAATCGGAACAAACACGTCCGTAGGCTGTGCGGCTCCCATCTGTGCCCGGTATACCATGATGCTGATGGGAATCAGTGTCAGTCCCGACGTGTTCAGCACTAAAAACATGATCATCGGGTTGCTGGCTGTATCCTTTTCGTGGGTTCAGCTCCTGCAGTCCCTCCATGGCTTTCAGGCCGAGCGGTGTGGCCGCATTGTCCAGCCCCAGCATATTCGCTGCCAGGTTCATGAAAATACTTCCCGTCACCGGATGCCCTTTCGGAATCTCCGGAAACAGTTTTGAAAACAGCGGACTCAGCAGACGGGCGAAAAGCTGGATAACGCCTCCTCTTTCTCCAATCTTCATGATGCCCAGCCAGAGCGACAACACCCCCGTCAGTCCCAATGAGATTTCGAACGCCGTTTTGGAAGAAGCGAAAGTAGAATTGATAATCTCCGGAAATACGGCCGTGTCGCCTAAAAATACGAGCTTGACCAGTGCCACCACGAAGGCCAGAAGGAAAAATGCAATCCAGATGTAGTTTAAAGCCATTTCTATCTAAGTATAATTCATGATTAATCTGTGTTACAAAAATATATAATTTCTTTGTCACTTCCTTCACCTTGTCTGAAAACATATAACTTTGTGTATATGAAAAGTTTTCCCTTACGTTACGTACGTTGGACCGCAGAGGCCTTGGGGGTGTGCTTCATCTTCCTTTGCCGCCTCTTGCCCGATTGGGGCGAGATGTATGCCCGTCACTTTTATCCCGCTTTGTCCGCACTGTTGTCGGCCCTGGTTTCCTAGATACCCTTCTCCATGGAAGAATGGTTTTTTGTAGCCGCGTGTGTACTCCTTGCCGGACTACCGCTGTGGGGCTGGAAGAAAAAGAAAGGGTGGAAGTGGACCTTGCGTGCAGAAGCCGAGCTGCTGGTAGGAGTGTACCTCTGGTTCTATGTAGGCTGGGGAATCAACTATTTCCGGAAAGACTTCTTTACGCGTTCCTCTGTAGAATATGTGGCCTATCAGGATTCCACCTTTCAGCATTTTCTGGCCGACTATACCCGCCGCTTGAATCAAGCCTACACGCAGTCGCCTTTCCCTTCGCACGAGATCATCGAAAAAGAGGTGAAGCAACTCTTTGCCCAGGTGCCCTCCCGTTTCGGTCTTTCTTCACCGAGAAGCTACCAGCATCCCAAGCAAGTCATGTTCAACGCACTCTATTCCGGTGTCGGCGTGTTGGGCTACATGGGCCCTTTTTTGCCGAGTCACAGCTCAACCGCGAGCTGCCTCCCTTGCAATGGCCGTTCACCTATGCCCATGAATATTCCCATCTGTTGGGAATAAGCAGCGAGGCCGAAGCCAACTTCTGGGCCTATCAGATTTGCATCCGCTCCGTTTCACCAGCCGTCCGCTACTCCGGCTATTTCGGTCTGCTACCCTATGTGCTCTCCAATGCCGCTACATTGTTGGAAGAAGAAGACTACCGGCAACTGCTTGCTTCCATTCGTCCCGAGATTTTGCAGACCCTTCGTGAAAAGCAAGCCTACTGGCAGGCACGCTACAATCCGTGGGTAGGACGAGTGCAGGAACTGATGTATGAGTATTACCTCAAAGGCAACCAGATTCCTTCCGGACAGAAAAACTATGCCGAAGTGGTAGCCATGATTCTTGCCTTGCCCGGCGGCTGGTGGAAATAAACGCCGCGAGAATCTGAAAATCCCGTCCATCCGTCGGAGAGAAGCTGATTTTTCAATTCTCAAGGGGGAAAGATGACTTATTTTACTGTCAAACAGTGGATTACCGGAATTACTGCTTTCTTCATTCTGGAAATGAAATGAAAAGATACCTTAAAATCCCATCAAATTTCTAATTTTCGTATGCCGTTTGCTTCTTGCGTAAAAAATCCTTAAAGTGTGAAAATCAGTGAATAGCCAGCTTTTAGGAGAAAAAACACTATCTTTACAGCCTTAATTTTTCTAAACTCAAAGCGAACGAAAGAAAATTATACCACAATGACTATCACGATTAAAAAAGTCACTACGAAAAAAGAACTGAAGAAGTTCATTTCGTTTTAATTACGAACTTTATAAAGATAATCCCTATTCCGTTCCCGATTTGTACGATGACATGCTGAATACCTTCAATCCCAAGAAGAATCCGGCATTTGAATTCTGCGAGGCAGAATATTTCCTGGCATACAAAGGCGAGGAGATAGTGGGGCGTGTGGCTGCCATCATCAACCACCGTGCAAATGACACCTGGAACAAGAAAGAAGTCCGTTTTGGCTGGCTGGACTTCATTGACGAAGAAGAAGTGTCTTCAGCCTTGCTGAAAGCCGTAGAGCAATGGGGAAAAGAAAAAGGTATGGAAGCCATTGTCGGTCCGTTGGGATTTACGGATATGGATGCCGAAGGAATGCTGGTTGAAGGATTCGACCAGTTGAGTACGATGGCCACCATCTATAATTATTCCTATTATCCGGAACACATGGAGCAGTTAGGCTTTGAGAAAGAAGCCGACTGGGTGGAATACAAACTGAGCGTGCCCCACCAGCTTCCGGACAAGTTTGTGCGCATCTCCGAAATCATTCTTCAGAAGTACAACCTGAAAATTAAGAAGCTCAAGCGGAGCGAAATCAAGAAGCAGAACTACGGGCAGAAAATCTTCGATTTGACTAACGAAGCCTATGCGCCTCTTTACGGATATTCGCAGATGACGCAGGGACAGATTAACCAATATATAAAGATGTATCTGCCGCTCATCGACCTGCGCATGGTGTCGTTGGTAGAAGATGCGGAAGGCAACCTGGTGGCAGTGGGAATCGCCATGCCGTCCTTGTCGAAAGCCTTGCAGAAAGCCAAGGGAAAGATGCTTCCTTTCGGCTGGTACCACCTGTTAAAGGCCCTGTTCATCAAGCGTCCGCGTGTGCTCGATTTGCTGCTGGTAGGCGTGAAGCCCGAATACCAGAGCAAGGGAGTCAACGCTCTCTTGTTCTACGACCTTGTGCCTATTTTCCAGCAGATGGGATTTGAGTATGGGGAAAGTAATCCGGAGCTTGAGCTCAACAAGAAAGTACAGGCACAGTGGAGCGCATTCGAATCCGTGCAACACAAAACGCCGCCGTGCTTATAAGAAAATGATTTAAAAAACAGAGGGGGAATAGATATGGAAGAACTCAATGAACAAACCGTTTCCTCTGTAGCTTATACCGAAGAGAACATTCGCCACCTGAGCGACATGGAGCACGTACGTACCCGTCCCGGTATGTACATCGGTCGCCTGGGCGACGGTTCGCAGGTGGAAGACGGAATTTATGTGCTGTTGAAAGAAGTCGTCGACAACAGTATCGACGAGTTCAAGATGGGAGCCGGAAAGCGCATTGAAATCCAGATGGAAGACAACCTGCGGGTGTCCGTGCGCGACTATGGACGAGGCATTCCTTTGGGAAGTCTGGTCGATGCCGTTTCCATGCTGAACACCGGAGGAAAGTACGATACCAAGGCCTCAAGAAAAGTGTCGGTCTGAACGGAGTGGGAGCCAAGGCGGTCAATGCATTGAGCAGCCGTTTCGTGGCCTGGAGTGCCCGCGACGGACAGATGCGCAAGGCCGTGTTCGAACGTGGAGAACTGGTCAGCGACGAGACCTGCGCCACGGACGAAGAAAACGGAACCTACATCTTCTTTGAGCCCGACGATACCCTGTTCCAGAACTACCACTTCCGTCCGGAGTTCATTGAGACCATGCTCCGCAATTATACCTATTTAAATACGGGCCTTTCCATCTATTATAACGGACACCGCATTGTGAGCCGTAACGGACTGGAAGACTTGCTGAACGACAACATGACTGCGCCGGGACTGTATCCCATTGTGCACCTGACGGGCGAAGACATTGAGATAGCCTTTACCCACAGTGCGCAGTATGGCGAGGAATACTATTCCTTTGTCAACGGTCAGCACACCACGCAGGGAGGAACCCACCAGAGCGCGTTCAAGGAACACATAGCCCGTGCCATCAAGGAGTTCTACGGAAAGAACCTGGAGTTTCAGGACATCCGTAACGGCTGGTGGCTGCCATTGCCATCAACGTGATTGAACCTACGTTCGAAAGCCAGACCAAATCAAGTTGGGCTCACTGTCTATGGCACCGGAGAAAGATTCCGAAGGCAACCCCTATCCCTTGTCGGGCGTCAGCGTCAACAAGTTTGTGGGCGATTTCGTAAAAGAGCAGGTAGACAACTACCTCCACAAGCATCCCGATGTGGCCGAAGTCCTGCTGCAGAAAATCCAGGAATCCGAAAAAGAACGCAAGGCCATTGCCGGCGTCACGAAGATAGCCCGTGAGCGTGCCAAGAAAGCCAACCTGCACAACCGTAAGTTGCGCGACTGCCGCATCCACCTGAACGACCAGAAAGGCGGAAAGAAAGAAGAAGACGACCCCCGTCTGGAAAGCTCCATCTTCATCACCGAGGGAGACTCCGCCAGCGGTTCCATCACGAAAAGCCGCGATGTCAATACGCAGGCCGTGTTCAGCTTGCGCGGTAAGCCGCTGAATTCTTTCGGACTCACCAAGAAGGTGGTCTACGAAAACGAAGAGTTCAACCTCCTGCAGGCTGCCCTGAACATTGAAGAAGGGCTCGACGGACTCCGATATAATAAGGTAATCGTGGCCACCGATGCCGATGTGGACGGTATGCACATCCGCCTGCTGATGATTACCTTCTTCCTGCAGTTCTTCCCCGACCTGATAAAGAAAGGTCATGTGTACATCCTGCAGACCCCCCTGTTCCGCGTGCGTAACCGCAAGAAAGGGGTGTACGAAACCATCTACTGCTATTCGGAAGAAGAGCGTGTGGCTGCCATCGAGAAGTTGAGTCCCAATCCCGAAATCACCCGATTCAAAGGATTGGGAGAAATCTCGCCCGACGAGTTCCGCCATTTCATCGGTAAGGACATGCGTCTGGAGCAGGTCACCCTTCGCAAGACCGACGCCGTGAAGGAACTGCTGGAGTTCTACATGGGAAAGAACACCATGGAACGCCAGAACTTCATCATCGACAATCTGGTGGTAGAGGAAGACCTGATTAAGAATGAGGAATGAAGAATTAATAATTAAAAACTGCCAGTCATCAGTGATGAAAAGAGCGATATTTCCGGGCACATTCGACCCGTTTACTATCGGGCACTATTCCGTGGTGAAGCGTGCCCTGACCTTTATGGACGAAATCATCATCGGCATTGGGGTGAACGACAAAAAGAAAACCTGGTTCCCCACCGAGAAGCGCGTAGAGATGATTCGCAAACTTTATGCCGACGAGCCGCGCATCAAGGTCGAGGCATACGACAACCTTACCGTTGATTTTGCCCGCGAGCGCGAGGCCGGATTCATTATCCGCGGCATCCGTACCGTACACGACTTTGAATACGAAGAAACCATTGCCGACATCAACCGCAAGCTGGCCGGCGTAGAAACCATCCTACTCTTTACGGAGCCCGAACTGACCTCCATCAGTTCCACCATCGTCCGTGAACTCCTGCAGTATGGCAAGGATGTATCCGACTTTCTGCCCGAAGGCATGGAAGTGGAATAAAATGAAAGAATGCACATGAAAATCAGAAAATACCTATTCGCTTTATTGGCAGGATGTGCGGCATGGACTGCCCTGCCTGCCCAGAACAAGCTGCTCGATTCGCCTTCGCGCAAACTGCAGCTGGCCGAGTTCGCCATCTCCAATCTCTATGTAGATAAGGTAGACGAAGACAAACTGGTGGAAACCGCCATTGTCAGCATGCTGGAAGAGCTCGACCCGCACTCCACCTATTCCGACCCGGAAGAAGTGAAGCGGCTCAACGAACCCCTTCAGGGAAACTTCGATGGCATCGGTATCCAGTTTAATATGGCTACCGACACCCTCTTTGTCATCCAGCCCGTATCGGGAGGACCTTCCGAGAAAGTCGGCATCCTGGCCGGCGACCGCATCATCGAAGTGAACGACACGGTCATTGCCGGTGTGAAGATGAACACTGACGAAGTGATGCGCCGCTTGCGCGGACCAAAAGGCTCCACGGTGACGGTAAAAGTGTTGCGTGCCGGTGTGAAAGAGTTGCTGCCCTTCACCATCAAGCGCGACAAGATTCCCGTATACAGTCTGGATGCTTCGTACATGGTAGAAGGAAAAATCGGTTATATCCGTGTGAACCGCTTTGCCGCTACCACCGGACAAGAATTTACCGATGCCCTCCACAAGTTGCAGAAGCAAGGCATGAAAGACCTGATTCTCGATTTGCAAGGCAACGGAGGCGGTTACCTGAATGCCGCCATCATCCTGTGCGACCAGATTTTGGGTAAGAAAGAACTCATTGTCTATACCGAAGGCCGCCGCAACCCCCGTTCAGAATTTGAAGCCAAGGGCGACGGCGATTTCCAGAAAGGCCGTCTGGTGGTGCTCGTCGATGAATTCTCGGCTTCCGCCAGTGAGATTGTCACCGGAGCCATTCAGGATTGGGACAGAGGTATCGTAGTAGGCCGGCGTACCTTCGGAAAAGGACTCGTACAGCGCCCCATCGATTTGCCCGACGGTTCCATGATCCGTCTGACCATCGCCCGTTACTACACCCCTTCGGGCCGTTGTATCCAGAAACCTTACGAAAGCATCGAGCAATACAATAAAGACTTGATAGACCGTTACAACCGGGGTGAGATGATGAGTGCCGACAGCATCCACTTCCCCGACTCGCTCAAGGCCAAGACCCTGAAGCTAGGACGTACCGTGTACGGTGGCGGAGGCATCATGCCCGACTATTTCGTGCCCATCGACACCACGATGTACACCAACTATTATCTGTCATTGCGCGACAAAGGCGCCATGGTGCAGCTGAACATCAAGCTGATTGACCGCCACCGGAAAGAATGGCTCCAGCAGTATAAGACGTTCGACCGCTTCAACCGCGAGTTTGAGGTGAGCCAGGCCATGCTCGATGAGCTGGTGGCACAAGGCACCTCCATGGGCATCACCTACAACGAGGCCCAGTTCCGTACGGCACTTCCGCTGGTCAAGACCCAGCTGAAAGCCCTGCTGGCCCGCGACATCTGGGACATGAACGAATACTTCCAGGTGATTAACACGCTGAACGACAGCATGAAAAAGGCCATTGAACTACTGCGCAAGCCCGGCATGAATTTTCCCAAAAGATAGGCTTTTTACGTGTGGCTCACGGCTTCCGATTACAGAATTTTTTCCATAATCTGTTGTGTTATCTCAATAAATCTTCTAATTTTGCATCATAATTTGGACCTTCGAGTGCGAATTTATAGTTCTAACAATTAAATAATTTAAATTCAATCATTTATGTGGTTAAGTAATTCATCTATTGGAAGGAAAGTGGTGATGAGTGTTACTGGTATCGCCCTTGTCCTGTTTCTGACATTTCACATGGCGATGAACCTTGTTGCATTGTTCTCGGGCGAGGCGTACAACATGGTTTGTGAGTTCCTCGGTGCCAACTGGTATGCGCTGGTAGCTACTGTCGGACTGGCTGCCCTGTTTGTAATTCACATCATCTACGCTTTCTGGCTGACGATGCAGAACCGTGCAGCTCGCGGTCACGAACGCTATGCAGTGACAGCAAAACCGAAAAACGTGGAATGGGCATCTCAGAACATGCTGGTACTGGGTATCATTGTAATCCTGGGTCTGGCTCTTCACTTCGTAAACTTCTGGTACAAAATGCAGTTCGCTGAAATCATCGGCAACCCGATGAAGGGTGGTCTTCATGCAGCCGACGGTTACGGCTACATCATGCAGACATTCTCTAATCCGGTGTTCTTCGTGTTGTATATCATCTGGCTGATTGCCTTGTGGTTCCACCTGACTCACGGATTCTGGAGCTCTATGCAGACTTTGGGTTGGAACAACACCATCTGGATTAACCGTTGGAAATGCATCTCTAACATCTATTCTACCATCATCGTACTTGGCTTCATGCTGGTAGCCGTTGTGTTCTTCCTGAAAAACATGATGGGTTGCGGTGCTTGCTAATTTAAGTGTAACTGATTAAATTGAAAAAACATTATGACTAAGATAATCGATTCTAAGATTCCTGAAGGCCCGATAGCTGAGAAATGGACCAATTATAAAGCTCACCAGAAACTGGTGAACCCGGCTAACAAACGTCGTCTGGACATCATCGTGGTAGGTACAGGTCTGGCAGGTGCTTCTGCAGCTGCTTCTCTGGGTGAAATGGGATTCCGTGTGTTCAACTTCTGTATCCAGGACTCTCCTCGCCGTGCACACTCTATCGCTGCACAGGGTGGTATCAACGCTGCCAAGAACTACCAGAACGACGGTGACTCTATCTATCGTCTGTTCTACGATACAGTGAAAGGTGGTGATTACCGTGCTCGTGAAGCTAACGTTTACCGTCTGGCTGAAGTATCAAACAACATCATCGACCAGTGCGTGGCACAGGGTGTTCCTTTCGCTCGTGAATACGGTGGTACACTGGCTAACCGTTCATTCGGTGGTGCACAGGTATCTCGTACATTCTACGCTAAAGGTCAGACAGGTCAGCAGCTGTTGCTGGGTGCTTACTCTGCATTGAGCCGTCAGGTAGGTGCCGGTACTGTAAAACTGTACACTCGTTACGAAATGCTCGACGTAGTATTGGTTGACGGTCGTGCACGCGGTATCATCGCTAAGAACCTGGTAACCGGTAAGTTGGAACGCTTCGCTGCTCACGCAGTAGTTATCGCAACCGGTGGTTACGGAAACACTTACTTCCTGTCAACTAACGCCATGGCATGTAACGTAACAGCTGCCATGTCTTGCTACCGTAAGGGAGCTATGTTCGCTAACCCGGCTTACGTACAGATTCACCCGACTTGTATTCCGGTACACGGTGACAAGCAGTCTAAGCTGACTTTGATGTCAGAATCTCTGCGTAACGACGGTCGTATCTGGGTTCCGAAGAAACTGGAAGATGCCAAAGCATTGCAGGCTGGAACAAAGAAAGGTAGCGATATTCCTGAAGAAGACCGTGACTACTACCTGGAACGCCGTTATCCGGCATTCGGTAACCTGGTTCCGCGTGACGTGGCTTCACGTGCCGCTAAAGAACGTTGCGACCACGGTTTCGGTGTAAACAACACTGGTCTGGCCGTATTCCTTGACTTCTCTGAAAGTATCGAACGTCTGGGCTTGGACGTAGTTCGCCAGCGTTACGGTAACTTGTTCGATATGTACGAAGAAATCACCGACGTAAATCCGGGCGAACTGGCTCGCGAAATCAACGGTGTGAAATACTATAACCCGATGATGATTTATCCGGCTATCCACTACACAATGGGTGGTATCTGGGTAGACTACGAACTCCAGACTTCTATCAAGGGTCTGTTCGCTATCGGTGAATGTAACTTCTCTGACCACGGAGCTAACCGTCTGGGTGCTTCTGCATTGATGCAGGGTCTGGCCGACGGATACTTCGTATTGCCTTACACTATCCAGAACTACCTGGCCGACCAGATTACTGTTCCTCGCTTCTCTACTGACCTGCCTGAATTTGCAGAAGCAGAAAAGGCTGTTCAGGACAAGATTGACCACCTGATGAACATCAAGGGTAAGAAGTCTGTAGACTCTATCCACAAGGAACTGGGTCGCGTAATGTGGGAATATGTAGGTATGGGCCGTACAGCTGAAGGTTTGAAGACCGGTCTGGCTAAGCTGAAAGACATCCGTAAGGAATTCGAAACAGAACTGTTCATCCCGGGTTCTAAGGAAGGTTTGAACGTAGAGCTGGATAAGGCTTTCCGTCTGAACGACTTCATCACAATGGGCGAGCTGATTGCTTACGATGCATTGAACCGTAACGAATCTTGCGGTGGTCACTTCCGTGAAGAATACCAGACAGAAGAAGGTGAAGCAAAACGTGATGACGAAAACTTCTTCTATGTAGCTTGCTGGGAATACCAGGGAAGCGACGACAAGGCTCCGGTATTGTACAAAGAACCGCTGGTTACGAAGCTATCAAGGTACAGACTCGTAACTACAAGAGCTAATCAGTGAAGTTAAACAATTAAAGAATCTAAGTAAAATGGATAAAAATATATCATTTACGCTGAAAGTTTGGCGTCAGAACGGACCTAAGGAAAAAGGTCATTTCGATACATTCCAGATGAAGGACATTCCGGGCGATACTTCCTTCCTGGAAATGCTGGATATCTTGAATGAACAGTTGATTGAAGACGGAAAAGAACCGGTAGTGTTCGACCACGACTGTCGTGAAGGTATCTGCGGTATGTGTTCTTTGTACATCAACGGACATCCGCACGGACCTGCTACAGGTGCTACTACCTGCCAGATCTACATGCGTCGTTTCAAAGACGGTGATGTAATCACTGTAGAACCGTGGCGTTCAGCCGGATTCCCGGTTATCAAGGACTTGATGGTAGACCGTACTGCTTACGACAAGATTATGCAGGCAGGTGGTTTCATCAGCGTACGTACAGGTGCTCCTCAGGATGCCAATGCTATTCTGATCCCGAAACCGGTAGCTGACGAAGCAATGGATGCTGCTTCTTGTATAGGTTGTGGTGCTTGTGTAGCTGCTTGTAAGAACGGTTCAGCCATGCTGTTCGTTTCTGCTAAGGTAAGCCAGTTGAACCTGTTGCCTCAGGGAAAACCGGAAGCATTGCGTCGTGCAAAGGCTATGATTGCCAAGATGGACGAACTGGGCTTCGGTAACTGTACCAACACTCGTGCTTGTGAAGCAGAATGTCCGAAATGCGTTTCAATCAGCAACATCGCTCGTTTGAACCGCGACTTCATCAAAGCAAAACTGAAAGACTAATTCTCTTTACAGACAGATAACGATTCGCCCCGAAGCACACGCTGTTTCGGGGCGAATTCTTTTTGTCTTCTTTTAAAAACTTTTAAAAAGCTGAAAATCAAGGGTTGAATATTTGCACAGAATAAGTGTTATTCTTACATTTGTCACGTGATTTTTTTCATAGTATTAGATTTAAGGTTAACAAGGTTGGGAGAAAGCGTTCTCCCATTTTTATGCCATTTTGTAAACTCCTCCTGCCAGTGCACGGACCACGCCTTTCATCTCTAAGTTGAACAGCAGGCTGGTCATGCGGTTGATGGCGATGTTGCTTTCCACTACCAACGTATTGATTTGTATCCCGTCGGGATGTTTCTGTAAATGGGTGATGACTTGTTCTTCTTCGGGTGTCAGCTCCGGGAACAGCTGGCGCTGGACTACCTGAGGGGAAATGGGCATATGGTCCCAGTTCATGGCTTTTACCACATCTTCCGCGCCCTGTATCAAGGCAGCGCGGTTTTTTGTATCAGCAGGTTGCAGCCGGTGGAGTAGGTGTCGCCTACGCGGCCCGGAAAGGCGAAGCAGTCGCGCTGGTAGCTTTCGGCTATCTCGGCGGTAATGAGGGAGCCACCTTTGGGGCCGGACTCTACCACGAGGGTGGCGTCGCTGATGCCGGCTACGATGCGGTTTCGCTTCACGAAGTTTTGCCGGTCGGGGTTGGTGCCGCTCATGAACTCGGTGAGCAGTCCGCCCTGTGTCAGCATCTCGGTGGCGGTGCGGCGGTGTACAGCTGGGTAGATGCGGTCCAGACCGTGAGCCAGTACGCCCACGGTGTCGAATCCGTGGGTCAGTGCCTCACGGTGGGCATGGATGTCGATGCCGTAAGCCAGCCCGCTCACTATCAGCACGTCGGGAATCAGGGTGCTGAGTTCCTGCATGAAACGCTGGCAGAGGCCTTTGCCGTAGTCGGTGGCATTGCGTGTGCCTACGATGCTCAGGATGTGACGGCTGTTCAGGTTGGCCGAGCCTTTGTAGAACAACACGATCGGGCCATCGGGACATTCGCGGAGGCGGGAAGGGTAGGCTTCGTCGTCTTCGGTCAGGCACTGAATCTGGTGCTTCTGGGCAAACGAGAGCTCGGCTTCGCACAGACGGAATACTTCCGTATGCTGAAAGGCGGTGGCTACTTTCGGAGTGACTCCGGGAAGAAGAGCCGGCAGCTCGCGGGCGTGTTCGAAAAGCATGGTCGCACTTCCGGCAGCCTGAATCAGGTGGCGGGCTCCTACCAGACCGATGCCGGGCAGAAGGGGAAGGGCCATGCGGCAGAGGAGTTCTTTTTCGTTCATTGGTTCAGGTAGGGAGCAAAGATTTCATTGAAGAGGGCGCTGTCACTCAGGCGTCCGTTGACTACGCACACGGTTTCTACGGTCGATTTGATGACGGGTTTCAGGTCGGGCAGGCGGTAGATGTCCTGCACAAAGACGTATTTGATGCCTTCCTTGCGGAGTGCCAAACGGGAGATGAACTCGTCGCCGCTGGTCAGCGGGGTTTTAAAAGCCATGTTCAGGCGGGCTACCACGGGGTCGATGCCCTGCTGGTGAAGCTGGGCGAAGCTGACACCGACGGAGGAGAGAAACTCGTGGCGGGTGTGCTCGATATAGTGCTGGTAATTGGCATTGTTGACGATTCCCTGCAGGTCGCATTCATAGTCGCGAACCTTCATTTTCAGTTCAAAGATGTATTTCTCCATGAGAGTGAAGTTTATGTATTTTCACAAAGATAGCGAATTATTCCTATATTTGCGGGATATGAAAGAGAATGTACCAGTAATTTATGCAGCCCCTTTGCAGGGCTTTACGGAAGTGGCGTGGCGCAATGCACATGCGCAGTGCCTGGGGTGTGTGGACGCGTATTATACTCCTTTTGTCCGGTTGGAGAAAGGAGAGATTCGTAACAAGGACAGGCGCGACGTGTCGCCTGAAGAGAACACGGTGCCCCAGCTGGTTCCGCAAGTGATTGCCTCGGAGCCGGAGGAGCTGAAAGTGCTGACGGACTTTTTGACTTCGCAGGGCTATCGGGAGATAGATGTGAACATGGGCTGCCCGTTTCCGCTGATTGTACGCCGTGGTAAGGGAGCGGGTATCTTGTCTTCTCCGGAGAAGGTGGAGGCGCTGTTGGAGACGATGAAGGTGTTTCCGGAGATTCGCTTTTCGGTGAAGATGAGGTTAGGCGGCCAGGATGCGGAGGAGTGGAAGGCGCTCGTGCCGTTACTCAACCGTTCGTGTGTGACGCAGGTGACGCTTCATCCGCGCATCGGGAAGCAGCAGTACAAGGGGACGGTGGACTGGGAGGCGTTCCGTGCGTTCTATGAGGCGTGTGAGCGGCCGCTGGTGTACAACGGTGATTTGCTGACGGTGGCCGACATCCGGGAGGTACTGGAAGCGTTTCCCCGGCTGAAAGGGGTGATGCTGGGCCGCGGGTTGCTGGCGAATCCGGCGCTGGCGCTGGCTTTCCGTGAAGGAGAATTGTCCGAGAACGAATTGAAGGCACGGGTAGCGCAGATGCACCGGCAGATGTATCTGTATTATCATCGGGTGATAGAGGGCGGAGAGGCCCAGCTGCTGGCCAAGCTGAAGACCTGCTGGGAGTACCTGTTGCCGGAGCTGGACAAGAAACAGCGGAAGGCTATCTTGAA
>ENA-OQAL01000020-OQAL01000020.1-human-gut-metagenome-genome-assembly--contig:-NODE-20-length-38079-cov-3.918107_pt1 | contig 38079 bp, 38 predicted proteins | sample MGYA00242491_ERZ504519 | MGnify/ENA primary metagenome ERZ504519 (study PRJEB26092, sample SAMD00036260) | human gut metagenome | host: Homo sapiens | study: EMG produced TPA metagenomics assembly of... | reverse complement strand
GGAATGAAGACCCCTATGGAGATTTTCTCAGGCAGAGGAGGAACCCTCTTATGGAAATATCGGTATAATTGAATGATGTGCTCGTCGGGACGGGTGCTCCCGCCCCTTGCCGCACGGCGCTCCCCGAGCGATGAGTTTTTTGAGGGAAGAAAATATACGGATTATTGAGTTTTTGTTGTAGTTTTGCAGAACTGACAACCTTTTTTAGGAATATAATGTTTAACCTGTCAACTTTGTCAGGAATTAATCTTCAAACTGACAACTATTTTCAGTACACTTCAAAACGCAAGTACGTTTTACTTCAAACGCAAGTACGTTTTACTTCAAACGCAAGGGCGTTTGATTCGAAACGCAAGGGCGTTTTCGGGGAGTTCCGGAAAGGGAATCATGACGGGTTGTCGGGGTTGGCAGGCATTTTTTATAAAAATGTATATACGCGGGGTGTGGAACAAGTGTGTCATACTTGTTCCACACCTGTATATAGAGAGTTTGCAAAACCGGTGCCAACCCCGACAACCCGTCAAGCGGTGGCCCGGGGAAGACCGGTTCTTCACTACCGTTCTGTATCTTTTGTGCGAGGGGCTTGGATGCTTGGCTTGATTTAATTCGCTCTAAATCAGTGGTGAGTGAACGGAAAAAGTCGCGGAGCAGCTCGTCCTGCTTCTGCGGATCGGCGGCAAGCAGTCGGTGGTACACGGCAAGGATGCGGCCGAGGAATGTCAGATCCGTCAGGAGCCCTTTTAACTTTTTGAAACGTGTGTGCGCTCATCGGCGCCAGTCGGCACAACTCTTGTACGGTGAGGGTACGGCCGTGCGACCGCACCTGGTGGCGCCACGCTTCCAGCATCTGTCCCAGTTCAATCAATTTCGCTTGTTTCATACGCATTTTTGTTTAAAAAAATAAAATTATAGTAAATTGTTAGTTAAAATATTGCACACATGTGTGCAATGTGGGTTTGTACTTTCTGTAAACTTGTGTTACATTCGTTTCGCTGTTTTGAAAAGAAAACACAAAAATTAAAACTAAAAGGATTGCAAATTTAATAAATTATAAAATAAAACACGAGAAAATGAACAAAATGATGTTAAGTATTTTTAAGGGTTATGCCGACACGATGCCCGTGGCGGCGAGTCTTGATGAAGTGGTCCGTCTGATTCGGGAGGACAAGGTGTTGGCCGACCACACCGAAAAGTACCGTTACTATCGCTCGCAGGGGCAGAAGACGGCCGCCAACCGGGAAAAGGCGGCCTGCCCCTGCTTTGCCGTGGCGGTGCGTTTTGAGAACGGGAAACGGAAGGCCGACATCAGTGGCTGGACGGGTCTCTCGATGGTGGACTTTGACCATCTGCCCGAAGGACAGGCGGAGGAGGTGTTCGAAAAAGTGTGTGCCGACCCGCATACTGTGCTGGCTTATACCACCATCAGCGGGCAGGGGGTGAGGGTGGTGTGCCGTTACTGCCTGGACGGGGAGGTGCCTGACAATGACCGTCTGACGCTGTACGCCCAGGTGTTCAACAGGGTAAACGAGTATTACCAGAAGCTGACGAAGTGTGCTTTCGACCCTGCCTGCAAGAATGCCACGCGACTGAGCGGACTGGCGCATGACGCGCAGGTGCATTACCACGGCGGGGCGGAACCTTTCCGCTTCGACCTTTCGCGCATGAAGAAGGCGGATGAGCCGCGCAGGGGACGGGTGGAGCGTGTGGTGGCCCGTATCCGCAGGGAGCTGGAGGAGCAGGGTGTGGTGTATGCCCCGCATCATCACAACGAGTACATCATGCGCATGGGCTATCTGATGAACGAGTTCGGGCTGCCGCTGGAGCAGGCCATCGGCTGGGCGGACGGACGCTTTCCGGAATACGACGGCGACGTGGCGGCCATTTTCCGCTCGTGCTATGCCGATACGGAGGCGCACGGACGGCGGGAGGCGGAACTGTTTCGTGCGAAGAGGGAGAAGAAGGGGGAAGGACGTTCCCAGCTGGCCACGCCCCAGGAGATAGAGCAGTTTCTCGCCACGCAGGCGGAATTCCGGAAGAACGTGATTACCGGGAAGGAGGAGATGCGGCATCCCGAGGCCGGGGAGTTTGTGGAGCTGACCGACCGCCTGGTGAACTCGCTGTGGAGCCGCATGACCAAGGAGGGGCACACGGTGCGCCTGTGCGACGTGCGTTCGGTGCTGGAGTCGGAGTTCGTGCCGGAGTTCAACCCTTTTACGGAGTATTTCCGCTCGCTGCCTCCGTGGGACGGGGTGACCGACCACATCGGGCGACTGGCAGCCACGGTGCATGTGGAGGGCGACGCGAAGCTGTTTGATGATTGTTTCCGCAAGTGGCTGGTGGCTGCGGTGGTGTCGCTGATGGTGAAGGAGGTGACGAACCACCAGATTCTGGTGCTGGTGGGGCGGCAGGGCTGCTACAAGACGACCTGGCTGGCGCGTCTGCTGCCGCCTGAACTGCAGCGGTATTTCTGCGTGCGCTCCAACAGCGGACGGCTGACGAAGGACGATAACCTGGCGCTGTCGGAATTTGCGCTGATTTGCCTGGAGGAGATTGACGAGCTGCGCCTGGGCGACATCAACCAGCTCAAGGCGATGGTGACTATGCCGGCGGTGAACGAGCGGAGGGCGTACGGGCACTACAAGGAGAACCGTCCGCACATCGCGAGTTTCTGCGGCACGACCAACCAGCCGGAATTTCTGAACGACCCCACGGGAAGCCGGCGCTGGCTGCCCTTTACGGTGGTGCACATTGACGACCCTACACGCATCCCGTGGACTATGCGGGGGTGTACGGGCAGGCCCTGAGGCTGTGGAAGAAGGGGTTCCGCTACTGGTTCGACGAGGAGGAAATCGCGCAGGTGAACGCACGCAACGAGCGGTTTGAGACGGCCAGCCTGGAAACGGACTTGTTGCTGGCTTTTTTCCGCGTGCCGATGCCCGGCGAGGAATGTATGTTCCTGACGGTGGGCGAGATTTTGCAGCACATCAACGGGGGCATGAAGAATCCCCTCAGTGCCGTCAAGGTGGGGCTTGCCTTGCGGAAGGCGGGATTCGAGCAGGTTCGCGTGGCGGGAAAGAGGGGGTATCGGGTGGTGATGTATACCATCGAAGAGGTGAACCGTAACCGTCGTGCCATGGGGCGATTCACCGAGGCGCCGGCTGAAGAGTAGTCTTCATCGCCCGGTCGCCGGATGGTGGTAATGCTTTGATTTTCATGTGGATTTTTATGTTCCGAAGAAGGGAAAATACCGGGAAAAACGGGTGGAAAAACTTGTGTATCCGACCGGAATTGTGTAAATTTATAGGTAACTAAAATAAAAACGGAACAATGAACTACATGCAATTGAAAAACGGGACCGGGAGCTGTTTCCGGGGAGGAACGGGAGGGTTTCTGCCTGAAGGCTTACCGGAAAAGTGAGTTGGCGGGCTTGTATTTTCCGCAGGCAGGTAAGAAAGGTGCCCTGCAGGGGCTGGGGCGAGTGGATCAAGCAGTGTGCGGAACTGGAAAGGGAGCTCGAGCGGTCGGGCTACCAGAAAAACCGCAAGTTTTTCCTGAAATCGGAGGTGGAACTGATTGTGAGGTTCCTTGGAGAGCCGTAAGCGGCGGCGTTTCCTTTTTCTAATGTCTTCAAAAGTCTTCAAATTTCCTCGAATGTCTTCGTAAGTCTTCGTATGTCCTCAAATGTCTACATGGGCGGAAACGAGAGTGCTAACTTTGCCTTTGTAAGAAACAATGAAGTATGAAGAGTGAATAATGAAGAATGTGCGCGCGTTTCCTGGATTCTTAATTCATCATTCTTAATTCTTCATTTTATTATTAATTTTAATTGATTGACCTATGAAGAAAACAGTGACTTATTCGGTTGTAGGGCGTGTGAACCCGGCCGATCGTGAAAGCGGTGAAGTGAAGTATTATGCACAGTCGCAGGCTCGCGGCGAGATGGGTATCCGTGAAATAGCGGAACGTATTCACCAGATGTGTACCGTGACCCGTGCCGACGTGATGGCGGTATTGACGGGACTGGAAGACATTGTATCGGAAGGCTTGCAGGGCGGCGAAATCGTACGCCTGGGTGAACTGGGTTCGCTGCAGCTGAGCCTGAGCGGGGAAGGAGCCGCTACGGAAGATACGTATACCGACAGCATGATTGAAAAGGTGCGCGTGCTGTTCCGCCCGGGTACGGTGATGCAGGAGGCTATCAACAACCTGGCTTTCGAACGGGTGCCGGTGAAGTATAAGAAAGAGGAAGAGGACGACGGTGCTGGGGTGTAATCGGAACTAAGGCGTGAGAAGATGACGAAAGTAAAATGGATTGTGGTCAGGGTGCTGAAGTGTATTCTCTGTCTCCTGACCGGAAGAAACCGGATTGTGATGAGAAAAATTGACATGATTGTGATTCACTGTACGGCAACGAGAGCGGACCGCCCGCTCTCGCCTGCCGAACTGACGAAGATGCACCGGAAACGGGGGTTCAAGTGTTGCGGATATCACTATTTTGTCCGCACGGATGGTGAAATTTGTACAATGCGACCGGTGGAACGGGCCGGGGCGCATGCCAAGGGGTATAACGAACACAGCATCGGCATTGCGTACGAAGGGGGACTGGATGCGCAGGGACGGCCGGCGGATACGCGTACGGAACTGCAGAAGCGTTCGCTCCGGATTCTGGTGAGGGTGCTGAAATCGGATTTCCCGGCCATCACGCAGGTGGTGGGGCATCGCGACCTGAGCCTGGATCTGGACGGCGACGGAACGGTGGAACCGGAGGAATGGACCAAGGCCTGCCCCTGTTTTGACGTGAAAAGGAGCTGTAGCGGAAACAAAAGTTTTCTAAATCGTAAAAAAGAAGGTGTCCGGCGCCTGAAAAGTTTTCAGGATTCGAAATAAAATCCTACCTTTGCACTATTCAAATCCAAACGGACAATGGCGAATCTGTATATTATCATTTCTGCATTTGTATCGGCAGTGATACTGGGGAGAATCATTATCCCGAATATTCTGATTATTTCATTGCGCAAACGCTTGTTTGACGTGCCTGATGAACGGAAAGTACACAAACGTCCGATACCTCGCCTCGGGGGAGTGACCTTTTCCCGGTAATTCTTTTTCCTTGTGTGTGTTTACGGCCGTGCGGCTGATGACGGGCCACGGACCTGCGGATACTTCGACAACGGACCTGGTGTGCGAGTTTCTTTTCCTGACGGGAGGGCTGACCCTGCTGTATATCGTGGGCATTGCCGACGACTTGATTGGGGTGCGCTACCGGAAGAAGTTCCTGGTGCAGATTATCTCGGCGGCGATGTTTCCGCTGTCGGGCTTGTATATCAACAATTTCTATGGTCTCTTTGGCATTTACCTGATTCCTGCAGAGGTAGGTATTCCGCTGACCATGCTGCTGGTGGTGTTCATCACCAATGCCATCAACCTGATTGACGGTATCGACGGACTGGCGTCGGGGCTGAGTATGGTGGCGCTGCTGGTGTTCGGGGTGCTGTTCGTGCATTTCCGCATGTGGAGCTATGCCATGCTGGCTTTCGTGACGGTGGGGGTGATTATCCCGTTCTTTTCGTACAACGTGTTCGGCAGTGCGGATTTGGGAAGGAAGATTTTCATGGGGGATACCGGCAGCTTGACGCTGGGGTATATTCTGAGCTTCTTTGTCATCAAGTACTGTATGTATGAGCCGGATATGCTGCTCACGATGAAGACGAGTCCGGTGCTGGTGTCGTTCAGCGTGCTGATGGTGCCGTGTCTGGATGTGATTCGCGTGGTGCTGCGGCGTGCGCGTAACAAGCGGTCGCTGTTCATGCCCGACAAGACGCACATCCACCACAAGTTCCTGGCCATGGGTTTCTCACCGCGGAGGGCGCTGGTAACGATTCAGCTGATGTCGGCCTGCTTCTGTGCGTTTACCATCGTGGCGATTCTTTATATGAACAACACGCTGGTGTTCGTGATTGACGTGGTGGTATGGACGCTGCTGAACCTCTGGTTTGACCATGTGATTAACCGGAAGACGAAGAATGGAGAATAATGAAGAATGAAGAGTGAATAATGAAGAACGGGGAGGGGTGACTCTTCCGTTTTTTTTTATTATGACATAAGAACAAAAAAAGACATAATTTCAATAATGATGAAGAATGAAAAGTGAAAAGTGAAAACGCAATACGCTCACCTCTTTTACTTTTTAACTTTTACCTTTTAACTCAATATGTTCTTCTGTTCTTTTGTCTAAAACAAAAAGGAATATTCTCATTCTTCACCCTTTGCTTTTGGTTCTATAAATAAAAGTTATAAATCGGGTTGATTTTATTTGTATTTTCTGTTTTTATAACTTAAAAATGAGTATCTTTGCAAACGAATCATTTAATTGATAAAATATGGGACTTGATCAGGTAATCGGGAAAAATATCAAGGCTTTTCGTGAGCATTTGAACTATACCCAGCAGGAAATCAGTGATTATTTAGGTATCAGTCAGCCGGCATACGTGAAATATGAAAAAGGGGAGACTGTAGTTCCTTTGGAGGCAATGGAGAAACTGGCCACTCTGTATAACGTGGATGAATACGATCTGATGGAGGAAAATGAACAGCTTTTTCAGACATCTGTGGCCTGTGCGTATCGTAAGACGGGAAATATTGGAAATCTTGGTCAGATTTCTCAATTTCAGAAAATAGTCAGAAATTATATTCAGATGTGCAATGAGCTTGAGAAGTAAAGTTGAACTGGAATGTCTTGCAACCAGGTTGCGGGAGGAGATGCACGTGACTACAAAGGACCCTGTGCGCATTCATCAGATATTGAAAGAAAAGCACGTGCTTACGTGGTTTAAGAAGCTGGATGATAATTTTTCGGGCATGGCAATCCGGATAAAGGGAAACGAATCTTCTTCTGACAAGTATTTTATGTTGATAAATACGGCTTTGTCTTATGCCAAGCAGCGTTTTACTGCCTGTCATGAGTTGTATCACTTGTTGTATCAGAAAGATTTTAAGGTGTCGCAGAACAATGCGGGGCTGTTTAATAAAAAAGAGGAGGAAGAGTATAATGCCGATGTGTTTGCAGCCTACCTTCTGCTTCCGGAAATGGGGTTGAAGGAACTGGTTCCTGCCGATGAACAGCAGGTTGACAAAATAACCTTGGCTACTCTTCTGAAGGTGGAGCAGAATTTTCTTTGCTCAAGGGCGGCACTTCTTACCCGGCTGAAGGACTTGAAATGGATTACCAAGAAAACGTTTGACCTTTACCAGAAAAATGTGGTTGCTTCGGCAATCGAATATGGTTATAATACGCAGTTGTATTATCCTACTTATCAGACGGAGCTGGTGGGAGATTATAACTTGAAAGCTCGTGAATTATATGATAAGGGGCGTATTTCTCAGGCGAAGTATTACTCGTTGCTGATGGATATGGAAATTAATGTTTCTCAAGAGGTATATGGGGAGGAATAAAGTAATATTGGTGGATGCCGATGTCATCTCTCATTTCATGGCTACCGGTTATATAGACAGGCTGACGGAAATTCTGCAGCCTCATGCCGTGATGATTGTAGAGAATGTGTACAAGGAGGCCAGCTATCATCCTACGGAGCCGGACAGGAAACGGAAGGTGGACAAGTGGATGGAGCACTGCAAGGTATGCAAGATTGCTTTCCCTTATGCCAATGAAAATATCCGGCGAGAGTTTTCCGGCTTAAAAAGAGAATCCGATGCTGGGGGACGGAGAACGGGCTTGTATGTCGATGGCGCGTTTTGGACAGGAGGTTATCGCAAGTAGTAACTTTCGGGATGTGGCTCCTTATTGTGATGAGAATGGCATTGAATATATTGGAACGCTGGATGTGCTGACTATTGCAATGAATAAGGGGATTTTTACAAGTGATGAATGTAATCGGTTCATGGCGGAAGCAAAGGCGAAAAAACAAAAGCGAAATTCCAGTTGACGATATTACTGTTTATCAGGCGCCGGAATACATCAGTACGTTTTGATAGTGAATAATGAAAATAATGAAGAATTAAGAATGAAGAATGAATAATGAAGAACGGGAGGGGTGACTCGTTCCGTTTTTTGTTATGACATAAGAACAAAAAGACATAATTTCAATAATGATGAAAAATGAAAAGTGAAAATGCAATACGCTCGCCGCTTTTACTTTTTAACTATTACCTTTTAACTCAATATGTTCTTCTGTTCTTTTGTCTAAAGAAACAACATGTTTCTGTGAGGCGTATCGTTTGAAAAACTTATGCGATTAAGTTGGAAAGATGAAAGTTTTTATGTTTCTTTGTGTAAACTTCATCTCTGCAAGCTATGGTTAGTACAACAGACATCATCGACAGACTGAAAATATTCAAAGCACAATCGGCTTCGAAATATAAAATAAAGTTCATGGGGTTGTTTGGTTCCTATGCGCGCCAGCAGCAAGATGAAAAAAGTGATGTGGATGTTTTTATCTGTCTGCAGGACCCGGACTTTTTCGTGATGGAGCAAATTAAAGAAGAACTTGAAGTTTTGCTCCATTCTTCTATTGATTTAGTGAACTTTAGAGAGTCACTTCGTCCAACGTTAAAAAAGAATATCCTTAAAGATGCGATCTATATCTAAAGAAATATTGATTGATTTATTGGAGCTGATTCTGGAAAAAGCTACTCTCGTGATAAACAGAAATCAGTCGATTACGTGTGCACAGGATTTTCTTACATCGCCGGACAGAATGGAAAAATTTGATGCAGCATGTATGCTGATACAGGTAGTAGGTGAAACGGCTAAGAAGATAGATGATCGAACTTCGTCTCTGTTGTTTGCGCATTATCCGCAAGTCTATTGGCGAGGCGTATTCGGATGTCGAAATATTATTTCGCATGAATATGGGAATGTAGACCCCATCCAGATATTTGGTATAATCAAAAAGTACCTTCCTGAACTGGTTGTTTGTGTAAAGCAAATTTTGTCAGACGTGGAAGCAGGTAAGCATGACAGCTTATTCTTGTCATAGAATGAAGAGTGAATAATGAAGAACGGGAGGGGTGACTCTTCCGTTTTTTTGTGATTGCTTGCCGCTTTTACTTTTTAACTATTAACTTTTAACTATATACCTTTTTCTGTCTAAAGAAGCTCGATATCTGTATAACTCGTTTGAAAAAATGTGTTGTAATGAATGCTATTCGTTCGAAAAAATGTGTCGAATGTTGGTTTATTCGCTGGAAAAAGTGTAATTTCGTCGTTGGGAAATAAGATTACACCATGCTTAAAAGGAAGATAGAAACATGTTTAGCCGACTGGAAACGGTCAGAGGACAGAAAACCTCTTGTAATAAAAGGCATCCGCCAATGTGGAAAGACATACATTGTTCAGAAATTCGCAAGGGAGAATTATGAAAGTGTGGTCTATATGAATTTCATTCTTGAGCCTGACAATAAGTCTGCCTTTACCGGCAATATAGATGTGGATACCATCATTCTCAACCTCTCTGCTTTGATTCAGGGCAGTCGTTTCATTGAGGGGAAAACCTGCATCATCCTTGACGAGATTCAAGAGTGTAAGGAAGCAAGGACTGCCTTGAAGTCATTTCATATAGACGGGCGTTTCGATGTCATTGCCACAGGTTCTCTTTTGGGGGTAAAAGGTTATGGCCAAAGTAAGAAAAAGAAAGAGGATGTAGGGCAAGATTCTGTTCCGGTCGGATACGAAACCGTGATTGACATGTACCCATTGGATTTTGAAGAGTTTCTATGGGCAAACGGAATCGGTCAGACAGTTATTGATTCTGTAAAATCATGCTTTGAGAGCGAAAAGGCTGTGCCTGACGGGATTCATAAGGTCATGATGGAGATGCTGTACAGATATGTGATTGTCGGAGGTCTGCCGGAAGTGGTGAATTGCTTCCTTAAAACCAGGAATATCGAACTTATCTATAAGTTGCAGCGAAATCTTATTGCCGGATACGAAGAAGATATGGTTAAATATGCAGAGGATGCGGACAAGCCCAATATCCGGGAATGTTTTGAATCTATTCCGAAGCAACTGGCTAAAGAGAACAAGAAATTCCAGTATTCAGTTGTGAAAAAGGGAGGAAGGTCTGCTCAATACATCGGCAGTATTCAATGGCTGGAAGATGCAGGGATTATCCGTAGATGCTATAACACACAGACTACGGAGTTGCCGTTAGAGGGGAATGCCATTAAAGATTGTTTCAAAGTGTACACGACCGATATAGGTATTCTTGTGGCAATGCTTGACTATGGTACTCAGGCGGATATTTTAAAGGGAAATCTTCTTGGATACAAGGGAGCTATTTTCGAGAACCTCATGGCGGATTTTCTGTGTAAGTCCGGTCAGAAACTGTATTATTTCCATAAGGACAGCGGGCTTGAACTGGACTTCCTGGTAAGGCTCAAAGGCGAATGTGTTCTCCTTGAAATTAAGGCAAAGTCTGGTAAAGCAAAAAGCATGACAACGGTTCTTAAAAATAAGGACGTGTATCATGTTAAGAGTGCAATCAAGTTAGGGCAATATAACGTAGGCCGTGATGGAGATATACTTACCATTCCACTATACATGGGATTTCTTGTAAACGACAAACTTGCAGACGTTATCATTCCTGATGTTGATGTGAGTGCGTTGAATAATGAAGAATGAAAATAATGAAGAATTAAGAATGAAAATGAAAAGCGAAAACGCAATACACTTGCCGCTTTACTTTTAACTATTACCTTTAACTCAATATGTTCTTCTGTTCTTTTGTCTAAAAAAAGACATAAAAAAAAGGGAATCTTCCCAGACCTCCCAATCCTTCATTAACCTTAAATCTAATACTATGAAAAACACGATGCAAAGGTAAGGATTTATGTTATGAAACATATAATTGGGGCGAAAATCTGCATTGAATTAACTATTTTATGTTTAAAGCAGGGACGCGGAATTTTTTACACCGGTTTTTTCTGCTTGGAATGGAGATTCCGGGGCTAAGCGCTTGGTGATTCGTTTTCAATAATGTATCTTTGTCCTTAAAACTAAAATGAAAGACAGAATGAGAAGACAGTTTGTAAGATTGGCATTGTGTCTGTTCCTGCTGGGGGGATCCGTCGCGTATGCCCAGAGCGGAATGACCGACAACCAGGTGATAGAATATGTGCAACAGGCGCTTCAACAGGGCAAGGACCAGCAAACCATTGCGATGGAGCTGCTGGCCAAGGGGGCCACTCAGGAGCAGTTGCTGCGATTGAAGTCCATGTATTCGGGTTCGACGGGCGCGTCGACATCGGGCAGCGGTTCTCTGACGGGGGGAAGACAGCTCGCTGCTGGGCTCTGGTTCACGGGCCCGGAAAACTACTGCGACCGGTACGGAAGAGGATGCTTCGGAATTCCTGGAGACAAGTTCGACAAACGTGGACAAGAGCATGTGGTCGGAAGACATGCAGAAGACCATGAAGAAACGCCGCAACCTGACGACGGTGGTTACCAGCGAGAACGATGTGTTCGGACGGAATATCTTCAACATTGAACAGCTGACTTTCCAGCCTAACCTGAGTATGGCGACTCCGGAAAACTACCGCCTGGGACCGGGTGACGAGGTGATTATCGACGTGTGGGGCGCTAGCCAGAATACTATGCGGCTGGAGATTTCGCCCGACGGCTATGTGAACATCATCAACCTGGGTCCGGTGTACCTGAACAACATGACGATTCAGGATGCACGCCAGCTGCTGAAGCAGGAACTGGGAAAGATTTATGCGGATTCGGGCAATAACATCCAGGTGACATTGGGAAATATCCGTACCATCCAGGTGAACGTGATGGGGGAAGTGATGGCGCCGGGTACGTATTCGCTGTCGTCGCTCTCGACGGTATTCCATGCGCTGTACGTGGCAGGTGGTGTGAGCGACATCGGTAGCTTGCGTAACGTGCAGGTGGCCCGCGGCGGCAAGACGTTTGCCCGTCTGGACGTGTATGAGTACATTATGAAGGGGCAGATTCAGGACGACATCCGCCTGCAGGACGGCGACGTGGTGATTGTGCCTACCTACGATGAGCTGGTGAAGATTACGGGTAAGGTGAAGCGTCCGATGTTCTACGAAATGAAGAACGGGGAATCGGCTGCCACTTTGCTGAAGTATGCCGGTGGTTTTGCTTCGGATGCTTACAAGAAGAGTATCAGGGTGTTGCGTAAGGACGGTAAAGAATTTTCCGTGAAAACGGTGAACGATATAGACTATTCTGCGTTTAAATTATTAGACGGTGATGTGATTTCGGTGGATTCGATTCTGAACCGCTTCAACAACCGTCTGGAAGTGAAAGGGGCTGTGTATCACCCGGGAGTATTCGAGTTGAGCGGTTCGCTGAACACGGTACGCCAGCTGGTGGAGAAGGCCGACGGTTTGCTGGGGGATGCCTTTACAGGACGTGCGGTGTTGTATCGCGAACGGGAGAACCTGACGAAGGAGGTGTTGCCGGTTGACATTCAGGGTATTCTGAACGGTACGTCGCCCGACATTGCCTTGCAGAAGAATGACATTTTGTATATCCCGAGCATCCACGACTTGCAGGACATGGGGAAGGTGACCATCAGCGGTGAGGTGAACAAGCCGGGCAGCTATACGTATGCCGACCACATGAGCCTGGAGGACCTGGTGATTACAGCGGGCGGTTTGAAGGAATCGGCTTCGCTGGTGCGTGTGGACGTGTCACGACGCATCCGTGACCCGAGAGGTACAGCGGAACCGGACGTAATCGGACAGAATTTCTCGTTCGGACTGAAGGATGGTTTCGTGGTGGACGGTGAAGCGGGATTTGAACTGCAGCCGTACGACCAGGTGTTTGTGCGCCGCAGCCCGAGCTACAACGAGCAGGTGAACGTGACGGTGGACGGTGAGGTGCTGTTCCGCGGTGATTATACGCTGAACACGAAGAGCGAGCGTCTGAGCAGCCTGATTCAGCGTGCCGGCGGGGTGAGCCGTTATGCGTATGTGCGTGGAGCGAAGTTGCGCCGCGTGGCCAACGAGGAGGAGCTGCGCCGCATGGAGGATGTGGTGAAGATGATGCGCCGTGAAATCGGTGATGCCATGGCCAACACGCTGGGACTGAAGGTGGACAGTACGTTTACAGTAGGTATCGACCTGGAAGCTGCACTGGCGAACCCGGGCGGAGACGCTGACCTGGTGCTGCGTGAGGGCGATGTGCTGACTGTGCCGGAATATAATAATACGGTGAAGGTGAACGGAGCGGTGATGATGCCGAACACGGTATCGTATGCGGCAGGCAAGAGCGTGAAGTATTACCTGAGCCAGGCGGGCGGTTACTCTGCCAACGCCAAGAAGAGCCAGAAGTTCATTATTTATATGAACGGACAGGTGGCCGAAGTGAAGGGCAGCGGCAAGAAACAGATTGAGCCGGGCTGCGAAATCGTGGTGCCGAACAAGACGAAGAAGTTCAACTTTGCGAACATAGTATCGAATGCGACTTCGTTTGCTTCACTGGCTACGATGCTGGCTTCACTGGCTACGATGATGAAATAACCTTTAAATCTATGAGTATATGAACATGAAAATGAGACTGATTGTCATGAACTTCCTGCAGTTTGCCGTGTGGGGAGCGTATCTTACCTCAATGGGTACGTACCTGGCGGGTGTGGGATTAGGCGGACATATCGGAATTTTTTACGCCATGCAGGGGATTGTGTCCCTGTTCATGCCGGCTGTGTTGGGTATTGTGGCTGACCGCTGGATTCCGGCGCAACGGTTGCTGGGGCTGAGCCATCTGTTGGCGGCCCTGTTTATGGGTGGAGCGGGCTATTATGCCATGACTACGGGACCGCAGGTGGAATTTGCGCCGCTGTTCGCGTTCTACTCCGTGAGTGTGGCGTTCTATATGCCTACGCTGGCTCTGTCGAATTCGGTGGCTTATACGGCGCTGGACAAGGCAGGGCTGGATACCATCAAGGCGTTTCCGCCGATACGTACGTTCGGGACCATCGGTTTCATTTGTTCCATGTGGCTGGTAGATTTACTGGGATTCCAGTCGAACTACATGCAGTTCTTTACCTGTGCGGCATGGGGCGTGGTGCTGGCCGTATATGCCCAGACGCTGCCGGAATGTCCGGTGAGCCGCGCACAGGGCGGACAGAAGTCGCTGGTAGAGGCATTGGGACTGAGGGCGTTTCTGCTCTTCAAGAACCGCAAGATGGCGGTGTTCTTCATCTTCTCGATGCTGCTGGGTGTGTCCTTGCAGATTACCAACGGCTTTGCCAATCCGTTTATCACGAGCTTCAGCGCCATTCCGGAATATGCCAATACCTTTGGCGTGCAGCATGCCAACCTGCTGATTTCGCTCTCGCAGATCAGTGAGACGTGCTGTATCCTGCTGATTCCGTTCTTCCTGGGACGCCTCGGCATCAAGAAGGTGATGCTGATTGCCATGGTGGCGTGGGTACTGCGCTTCGGACTCTTCGGCCTGGGTGACCCGGGCAGCGGGGTGTGGATGTTCGTGCTGTCGATGATTGTGTATGGCGTGGCATTCGACTTCTTCAACGTGTCGGGCTCGCTGTTTGTCGACAAGGAGACGGACCTGTCTATCCGCTCGAGTGCGCAGGGACTGTTCATCATCATGACGAACGGTATCGGAGCCACGGTGGGTACGCTGAGTGCGCAGGCGGTGGTGAACTGCTTCGTGGACTTCAATTCGCAGGCACCGCAGGTGGAAGGCTGGAGCCGGGCGTGGTTCGTGTTTGCGGCCTACGCGCTGGTAGTGGCGGTGACTTTTGCACTGGTATTTAAATACAAACATAAAGTAGATAACGAGTAATTAGAATGTGAAAATGGAAAAGAAAGACGAATTTGTAGAAATGCGGGTCCGTACCATTGACGAGGCCATGAATGTGGATAAACTGATCGGGCACCTGACATTTGATCAGGTGATGGACGATGAGGAGAAGATGGATATTATGATGCTGGACGGGCAGAACTTCAAGCTGCTGCTGGAGGAGGTGAACGAACCGCACCGGATGATGCTGGGGATTATCAACCCCGACGAGGCGGACTTGCTGTACGCGGCTGTTAACGACCCGGAAGGCACGGATGCCACGCTGCCTTATCAGACGGTGCATATTCTGAAGGAGCTGGGTGTTACCGTGGAAAAGGTGGTGGTAAAGGACAAGGTGAAGTTGCTGCACCGTGCGATTGTGACTCTGCGCAAGGAAGACGGCTCGGTGATGGAGATGCAGCTGACACTGTTCGACGCGCTGGTGGTGAGTCTGATAGCCGGTGTTCCGTTCTATGTGAACGCGAAGTTCCTGGAAGACCCCCGTTCGGGCTTTACCAAGTCTGTGCCTAACACGAAGGCGCTGCTGCTGCGGTTGATGCCGCTGAAAGGGCTGGAGCGGGAGATGGAGGATGCCATCCGCCGCGAGGACTATGAGTATGCGGAGCTGATTAAGCAGGAAATGGCGACCCGCAACAAAGAAGAAGAGGAAGATTACGAAGATTTGGAGGATTTAGAAAAAGAATTGTAATTATGCACGTGTTTTATACACCGGATATTGCGCAGACGCTGGAGCTGCCGGAAGAAGAAGCGGGCCACTGCCTGCGGGTGCTGCGCCTGGGAGTGGGCGAGGAGATTATGCTGACTGACGGAAAGGGATGCTTTTACCGGGCGGTCATTTCGGCAGCTACGCAGAAACGCTGTGTGGTGAAGGTGGTGGAGAAAACGGAGCAGGAGCCTTTCTGGAAGGGGCACCTGCACCTGGCTCTGGCGCCTACGAAGAACATGGACCGTATGGAATGGCTGGCGGAGAAGGCCACGGAAATCGGTTTCGACGAGCTGACGTTTCTGAACTGCCGTTTCTCGGAACGGAAGGTCATCAAGACTGAACGGGTGGAGAAAATCGTGGTGTCGGCCGTGAAACAGTCGCTCAAGGCACGCAAGCCGGTGGTGAACGAGATGACGGATTTCCGCCGCTTTATGGAGCGGGAGTTTACGGGACAGAAGTTTATCGCCCACTGCTATGAGGGGGAGAAGCCTCTGCTGCGCGACGTGCTCCGCAAGGACGAGGATGCCGTGGTGCTGATTGGTCCGGAAGGGGATTTCAGTCCGGAGGAGTGGCGCTGGCTGCAGAAAAGGGCTTTCAGGCAGTGAGTCTGGGCAAGTCGCGCCTGCGTACGGAAACGGCGGCACTGGTGGCCGTACACCTGATGAACCTGACGCACGCGGAATAAGCTGATGTGTAACTTTTAAATAGAATCATTATGAAAAAGACATGGAAATGGATGGGAGGCCTGGCCTTGGGTATGGCTTTCCTGTTGTCTGCCTGCGGGGAAGACAATGCGTACACCAATGCGTTGCCAAAGGATGCGGCTGCAGTGTTCTCGTTCGACCTGATGGAGATGGCACAGAAGTGTGACCTGAACGACCAGGTGAAGCAGTCGATGGGGCAGATGATGAAATCGAGCCTGAAGGGCAGTGCGGATGCCCTGGTGGACAAGCTGATGGAGAATCCGGAAGAGAGCGGGTTGAGACTGACCGACCGGGTGTATTTCTTTGCCGCTTCTCAGATGGAAATGGGCGGCGTGCTGGTGCGCATGGCCGACAAGGGAAAACTGGAAGATTTGATGGCCATGCTTCAGGAGCAGAAGGCGTGTGAGGCTCCTGCCGACGGTGACGGTTGCCGCTGGACCGTGGGTGGCGGCGGACTGATGGCCTGGACGGACGATGCGTTTCTGATGCTGGCTGGCAACGGTAACCCGAAGGACTTGCAGCATCAGGCTTCGATGTGGCTGCGCCAGAAAGAAGGGGAGGGCTATTCGGGCACTCCGGAATTCAAGAAATTAGAGGATGCCGACGAGGATGTGGCCATGGTGACTTCGCTGAATGCCATGCCGAAGAGTTACCTGGGCCCGGTGACGATGGGGCTGCCGGCTGACTTGAACCTGAATGATTTAAAGATATTTTCTACGCTCGATTTCCAGGCGGGAAGGGCCGTGATGGAAGTGGAGACGCTGCTGGAGGGCAAGTTCAAGGACTTGCTGAAGAAGCAGGCAGAGGTGAGCGGCGAACTGGACGGCACGTATCTGAAGGTGTTCCCTGCCAATACGGTGCTCTGGATGGCTGCCAACGTGAACGGTGAAAAGGCGTATGAGCTGTTGCGTGAGAACCCGACGGTGCGTCAGGAGCTGGATAACTCGATGATGCCGCTCGACTTTGAGGCTATCTTCAAGGCGGTGAAGGGTGACGTGGCAGTGGCCATGCCGGAGATGTCGTTGAAGCCGGGCTTTATCTTGTATGCCGACGTGAAAAACGGTGACTTCATGCGTACGTTTGAGGACTTGAAACCGATGCTGGCCATGACCAACGGTCAGATGCGTCTGGTGGACAAGGGTGAGAATGCCTATCAGTTTGTGGCTGCCAACGGTGCCATGCTGGGCATGGGCCGCGGACCGGTGTCTTTCTGGCTGGGCGTGAAGGATGACCGCTTTTACCTGACGAATCAGGAGGACCTGATTGGCCGTGAGGTGAAGGGGCTGTCGCTGAAAGACTGTGACTGGGCCAAGGACGTGAAGGACAAGCATTTCTACCTGAACGTGAACTTCCAGGCACTGGCTGCCGTACTTCCGCAGATTCCTTACGTAGGTATGCTGGACTACCTGAGCATCGAATCGGATGAACCGACCAAGCTCGCCTGGTGCTGCAACTGAAGGACCACAAGGAGAATGTGCTGAAGCAGCTGGTGAAGATAGTTAATAATTAATAGTGAATAATGAAGAATTAATAATTAATAATTAATAATGAATAACGGAGAGCATTCTTCATTATTAATTCTTCATTGAATAAAATGGACAACATGGATTTGACTTGCGGCCACTTTGTAAATCCGTTTACTGATATCGGGTTTAAGATTATTTTCGGGCAGCCTGCCAGCAAGGAATTGCTCATCACACTGCTGAATGAGCTGTTGGCGGGGGAGCATCGCATAGAGAACCTGATTTTTCTGGACAAGGAAAATCATTCGGACAGTATGGCGGATGCGGGGATTATCTATGACCTGTACTGCCTGACCGACACGGGAGAATACATCATCGTGGAGATGCAGAACCGTTTTCATAGTAGTTTCCTGGACCGTACGCTGTTCTACATGTGTCGTGCCATCGGGCGGCAAGTGGAGAATCTGCGTGAGAAGAGGCGGAAGGAACGTGAGTTGCAGACCGGGAAGCCGGAGACGGAGGAGGATTTTCTGCTGAGTGAGCCGATGCAGGAAAATTATGGGTCCAGATACAAGCTCTCGACCGTGTATGGTATTTTCCTGATGAACTTCCGCGAGCCGGGGCTGGAAGAGAAGTTCCGTACGGACACCGTGATTGCCGACCGTGAGAGCGGAAAGGTGGTGAACCCTCATTTCCGGCAGATTTTTTGCAGTTCCCTTACTTCACCAAGGAACTCAAGGATTGTGAAACGCTTTATGACAAACTGATTTATACACTGAAGAATATGCAACATTGGAACCGAATGCCGGACGCGCTGAAGGAGCAGGTGTTCAGCCGTCTGGAAGAACTGGCTGCCGTGGCCAATCTTTCATTGGAAGACCGTATTGCTTACGACAAGGCGCTGGACCGTTACCGTGTGAGCCGCATCGTGGAAGAGGATGCACGTGAAGCCGGATGGAAGAAAGGGCTCGCGGAAGGACGCGCGGAAGGACGTGCGGAAGGACGTGCGGAAGGGCTCGCGGAAGGACAAGCTAAAGAGAAAGTTGCCATTGCACGTAACCTGAAATCGCTGGGTTTGAGTACTGCTCAGATAGCCCAGGCTACCGGATTGACCGAAGAGGAAGTGGAATCGACAGTTAATAATTAATAGTGAATAATGAAGAATTAAGAATTAATAATGAATAACGAAGAGCATTCTTCATTCTTCATTATTAATTCTTCATTGAATAAAATGGACACAATAGAATTACAGCAGACCCTGCCGGAGGTATTCGCCGGACGCGACGGAATCGTGTCGGACGTGTGGCACCGGCAGGTGGCTTTTCAGAAAGGGAAGATGTATCTGATTGAAGCGGCGTCGGGCACGGGCAAGTCGTCGCTTTGCAGTTTTATTTACGGGTACCGTACGGACTACCAGGGGATTATCACCTTCGACGGGGAGAACGTGCGGAAGCTCACGGTGAAGCAGTGGACCGACATCCGCAAGCGCTCGCTGGGCATGCTGTTTCAGGAACTCCGCCTGTTCGGGGAACTGACGGCATGGGAGAACGTGCAGCTGAAGAACGGGCTGACGGGCTTCTGCCGCAAGCAGCAGGTGAAGGACTGGTTTGAGCAGCTGGGCATCGCCGACAAGTGGGATGTGAAGGCGGCCAGGATGTCGTACGGGCAGCAGCAGCGCGTGGCTTTCGTGCGGATGCTGTGTCAGCCGGCCGACTTTTTCTTCCTGGATGAGCCGGTGAGCCACCTGGACGACGGCAACGGGCAGATTATGGCGCGTATCCTGAAGGAGGAAGCGGCTCGTCAGGGTGCGGGAGTGATTGTGACGTCCATCGGCAAGCACCTGCCGCTGGAGTATGACAGGGTGCTGAGTTTGTAAGGGATTAAAACGAAGACGGATATGATCTGGAAATTATTGAGGCAGCACATCAGTGTGGCGCAGTTGGCGGGATTCTTCCTTGCCAACCTGTGCGGTATGGTGATTGTGCTGTTGGGCATACAGTTTTACAAGGACGTGTTGCCGGTGTTTACGCAGGGCGACAGTTTCATGAAGAAGGACTACGTGATTGTGAGCAAGCAGGTGAGCACGCTGGGCAGCCTGGTGGGCAAGGGAGGTACGTTCTCGCGTGCCGACATAGCCGACATGGAGTCGCAGCCGTTTGCCAAGCGGACGGGAGTGTTCACTCCGGCACAGTTTCAGGTGTCGGCCGGCATGGGCATGGCGGGCATGCAGCTCTCTACGGCGATGTTCTTTGAGTCGGTGCCCGACGAGTTTGTAGACGTGCGGCTGGAGGGCTGGACGTATCGCGAGGGACAGACGGAAATCCCTATCATCATCCCGCGCAACTACCTGAACCTTTATAACTTCGGCTTTGCACAGAGTCGCAACCTGCCGCAGCTCTCGGAGGGCGTGATGGGGATGATGACGCTGGACGTGCGGCTGAGCGGACGGGGACGGACGGAGCGCATGAAGGGACGTATCGTGGGTTTCTCCAACCGGCTGAACACGATTCTGGTGCCGCAGGCGTCATGGAATGGGCCAACGCCACATTGGGTGATGGCGGGCAGACGGCTCCCTCACGACTGATTGTGGAGGTGGACAATCCGGCGAACGACCGCATCGCGAAGTATTTCAAGCAGAAAGGCTATGAGACGGAAGGCGACAAGCTGGATGCGGGAAAGACGACGTGGTTCCTGAAGATGGTGGTAGGCATCGTGCTCACGGTGGGACTGATTATCAGTGTGCTGTCGTTCTACCTGCTGATGCTGAGCATCTACCTGCTGTTACAGAAGAACACGAAGAAGCTGGAGAACCTGCTGATGATTGGTTTCAGTCCGGCGGCGGTGGCGCGTCCGTATCAGGTACTCACGGTAGGGCTGAACGCAGCGGTGGCGGCCATGGGTGTGCTGCTGGTGTGGATGGCGCGTGATGCGTATCTGGACATGCTGCGGCGGATGGTGCCCGACTTGCAGGAAGGCAGTCTGCTGCCGGCGCTGCTGACGGCCGGGGGACTTTTCCTGCTGGTATCGGTGCTGAATGTGCTGGCCGTACGGCGGAAGGTGGAATCGATCTGGAGAAAGAAATAGTATAAGCATTATATATTATCTGTAAAACCAAATGAAAATGAAGAAACTAAAGAACGTATGGCTCTTTTTGAGCTTTATCCTGATGGTGGCCGGAATGGCAAGTTGTAGCACGGAAGACCCGACGGGGGTGGATGTGTCGAGAGATGACATTATCGGTACGTGGAAAGTGACGGCGAATGACTGGACAAATTCGGAAGGTGAGTCTGGTCGTAATGATCCTGAGCACATGGGACAGACGCTCTCGGTGAAAAGTGGCGGTACGGCTTTGTTTCGTGGCGAGTCGTTCAACTGGACACTGAGCAAGGGGGTATTGACACTGTCGGACAACCGTGGCCGCAACATACGGGTAGTAATTCTGTCGTATACGGAGGAGGAGATTCAAGCTTCGTACGATTGTACCTTTGAGTCGGAGATGTATACCGAGGAAGGCAACTACACCTTCAAGCGCGTGTAACGAGACATATTAATATAAAGAAGAGCCACAGTAATGTGGCTTTTTTTGTAAGACATAAAGACGAATGTTTTTAGACATAAGAACATAAAGACAAAAGAATTTTTAACTGTGTAATATTATGGATATGAAAACAGAAGACCTTATTAAGGTAATTATTCAATGCGCATACAATGTAAGAACACATCTGGCAGCCGGTTTTTTAGAGTCGGTGTATCAAAAGGCATTGTTGATAGAGTTAAGGGAAAAAGGTATTCATGCGGATTCTGAAACCCCTATAAATGTATATTATAAAGATGAGATTGTAGGGGAGTTTAGAGCAGATATTATTGTAGAGGGAGAGATAATTATCGAACTAAAAGCGGTGCAACATCTTCTTTCCATACACGAAACTCAGCTGGTTAATTATTTGACGGCAACTCATAAAGACCATGGATTACTCATTAATTTTGGTGGTGACCGTATAGAAATAAAAAGGAAGTACAGAGAGTATAAACGCTCATAATTTTTTATGACGTAAGCATAGAAAGATATTTCTTGAATGTTTTTGGACATAAGAACATAAAGTACATAAGTTTATATTTACACAGAAAATCTGTTCTTATGTTCTTCTGTCTAAAGCAAAAAGGCAACATCCTATAGCAGTTATTATTTTCGGACATAAGCATATAAGTACAAAAGAAAGATTGCATCTACAAAATCTGTCTTTATGTTCTTCTGTCTAAAATAAAAAAAGATACACCCATATAGCACGTCATGTTCTTTGTCTAAAATAGTATGTGTGACCGCACACACGTGCAATTTCCTGTAAATATTTGTTTAGATATTTCGTCTCTGTGTAAACAAGTGTAAAACCATTTGTCCGATATCTCTTGATTTATGTCTATTATTAGGGGAATCAGTCTAAAAAAATGTTACATGGAGTTACATATATGAGAGTTTATTCAGTAAATTTGCGTTACAGAAATGGTCAAACTTTAAACAAAATACCCGGGACGTTTGTTTAAGAGGTAAGAACCATGGATGATTCATTCTTTTTAAATTAAAATAATTGCTTATGTCAAAAATCGTTGGACACATTTCGCAGGTAATCGGTCCGGTGGTCGATGTGTACTTCAAGTTTGAAGAAGGACAAGACGTGGAACACGCCTTGCCGAAAATCCACGATGCCATGACGATTGCCCGTAACGACGGGCGTACGCTGGTGATTGAAGTGCAGCAGCATATCGGTGAAGACACGGTACGCTGCGTGGCCATGGACAGTACGGACGGGTTGAAGCGCGGAATGGAAGTCGTTCCTACGGGGCATCCGATTTCGATGCCTATCGGAAACCAGATCAAGGGCCGTGTGATGAATGTGGTAGGTGATACCATTGACGGTATGAAAGAACTGGACAAGACGGACGGATTTCCTATTCACCGTGAACCTCCGAAATTCGAAGACCTGGCCACTACCCAGGAAGTATTGTTTACCGGTATCAAGGTCATCGACCTGCTGGAACCTTACCTGAAGGGTGGTAAAATCGGTCTGTTTGGTGGGGCGGGTGTTGGAAAAACCGTGCTCATCAAAGAGTTAATCAATAACATTGCCAAGAAACACAATGGTTTCTCCGTGTTTGCAGGAGTGGGTGAGCGTACCCGTGAAGGTAACGACCTGCTGAGAGAAATGATTGAATCAGGCGTAATCCGCTACGGTGACGAATTCCTCAAGAGCATGGAGGAAGGAAACTGGGACCTTTCGAAGGTGGATTACAACGAAGTGGAAAAATCGCAGGTAGCCATGGTGTTCGGACAGATGAACGAGCCTCCCGGTGCCCGTCAGTCAGTAGCCTTGTCGGGTCTGACACTGGCCGAATCGTTCCGTGACCGCCAGACGGGCGACAACGGTCCGCGCGATATCCTGTTCTTTATCGACAACATCTTCCGTTTTACGCAGGCAGGTTCTGAGGTTTCGGCCTTGCTGGGACGTATGCCTTCGGCAGTAGGTTACCAGCCGACACTGGCTACGGAAATGGGACAGATGCAGGAACGTATCACTTCTACAAAGAACGGCTCCATTACTTCCGTGCAGGCGGTGTACGTGCCGGCCGATGACTTGACCGACCCTGCTCCGGCTACTACCTTTACCCACCTGGATGCCACTACGGTGTTGAGCCGTAAGATTACTGAGCTGGGTATCTATCCGGCTGTAGACCCGCTGGACTCTACGTCGCGTATCCTCGACCCGCTGATTGTGGGCAAGGAGCACTACGAAACCGCTCAGCGCGTGAAGCAGATTCTGCAGCGCAACAAGGAGCTTCAGGATATTATCTCTATCTTAGGTATGGATGAACTTTCGGACGAAGACCGTCTGACGGTGAACCGTGCCCGCCGCGTGCAGCGATTCCTTTCGCAGCCGTTTGCCGTGGCCGAGCAGTTTACGGGCGTGCCGGGCGTGATGGTTTCCATAGAAGACACCATCAATGGATTCAAGATGATTCTGGACGGCGAGGTAGACTATCTGCCTGAACAGGCTTTCCTGAACGTGGGTACCATTGAGGACGCCATCGAGAAGGGTAAGAAGCTGATGGAAGCGGCTAAGAGTTAATAAGTAAAAGTTAAAAGTTAAAAGCTGATAGCTTAATATGAAAGAACTTCATCTGGTTATCGTTTCACCCGAAAAGCTGGTTTACGAAGGTAAAGTGAGCCAGGTTACCTTTCCGGGAAGCGCAGGAAAATTTCAGGTCATGGCCGACCATGCCCCGATTATTTCCACACTCTCGGCCGGGGGAAGTGAAATACGTGGCCGGACAGGAAACGCAATCCCTGCAAATCAAGGGGGGATTCGTGGAAGTCAAGGAGAATCAGATTTCAGTCTGTGTGGAACTCTGAGAGGAGCGAAGCAGGCGATGAACCGAATATGTTTTTGGCGGCTTTCCGGATGAAAAACCGCACGATACTATGTTTTTGTTGACCGTTAAGAAGAAATTTATAAAAGAACTGACCGTGATTGGAATCGTGCTGACGACGCTCGTCGCCGTGGTATATCATCTGTTCATTCCCGACAGGTATTTCCTGTGGTTTCCGGCCATTCCGATATTCTTCTATCTTTTCGGCCTGTTTTACATAGAAATGTTCGCGTTCAACTATCGCGTGGGGCTGGAACGGATTGCGATGACGTATCTGGTGTGCAAGGTGCTGAAATTCATTGTCAGTGCCATGCTGCTGATGTTCTACGGATTTGTGATAGGACATGAAGTGGTGGCGTTCATGCTGACCTTCATCTTCTTCTACTTTGCGTTTCTGATATTCGAAACCCGTTTTTTTCCTTCTTTTTGAAGCGAAACTCAAACTAAGAAAAAAGCTAATGATGAAAAAATACGGTACATAATCATCACGCTGTTACTGCTGATGGCGGTTCCGGCTGCGCTGACGAAGGCACAGGCCGCTGAGGGTGACATCGACGTGAACGAACTGGTGTTCGGACACATTGGCGATGCCTACCAGTGGCACATTGCGAAGTTCGGCGATGCGGAGGTAAGCATTCCGCTGCCGGTGATCGTGAAAAGCAGTACGGGCTGGCATGTGTTCTCGTCTGCCCGGCTGGAGGAAGGTCCTTACGAGGGACTGTACGTGGCCGAGGGTGGTGCCTACGACGGCAAAATCGTGGAACGCAATGCGGCCGGCGAGGAGGTGCGTCCGCTGGACATCTCCATCACGAAGAATGTGCTGGGCTTGTTTATCAACAGTGCGGTGCTGCTGGTCATCATGATGAGCTGCGTGCGCTGGTACAAGAAACATCCGCTGGAAGACGGGGCACCCAAGGGGGGCGTCGGCATGATTGAGGCCACGGTGCTTTCTATCTACAACGACGTGATTAAGGGCTGCATCGGCGAGAATTACCGCCGCTACGCGCCTTATCTGCTTACGGCGTTCTTCTTCGTGCTGGTGAACAACCTGATGGGGCTGATTCCTATCTTCCCCGGAGGTGCCAACGTGACGGGTAACATCGCCATTACGCTGGTGCTGGCTTTGTGTACGTTCGTGCTGACCAACGTGTATGGTACGAAGGCTTACTGGAAGGAAATCTTCTGGCCCGACGTGCCTACGTGGTTGAAGGCGCCGATTCCGATGATGCCGCTGATTGAATTCTTCGGTATCTTTACCAAACCGTTTGCACTGATGATCCGTTTGTTTGCCAACATCATGGCAGGACATGCGGCCGTGCTCAGTCTGGTGGCCATTATCTTCATCACGGTGAAGTCGGGTCCGGTTATCAACGGCTCGATGACGGTGGTGTCGGTGGCATTCAGCATTTTCATGAATGCGCTGGAAATTCTGGTGGCATTCATCCAGGCATACGTCTTCACGATGCTGTCGGCCGTGTTTATCGGTCTGTCGCAGGTGAAGGAACATGCCGAAAAATAATTGATTCAAAGAAAATTAAAGTATAACCTTTTAAAACAAGAAAATTATGTTATTGTCAGTTTTATTGCAGGCAGCTGCAGGTGTAGGTATTAGTAAGTTGGGCGCCGCTATTGGTGCAGGTATTGCAGTTTTGGGTGCCGGTATCGGTATCGGTAAAATTGGTAGCTCGGCCATGGAAGGTATCGCACGCCAGCCGGAAGCTTCAGGCGACTTGCGTATGAACATGATTATCGCTGCCGCTCTGGTAGAAGGTGTGGCACTGATTGCCATCGTGGTTTGTTTGTTGACTTTGTTCTTGTAAAAAATAAAACAATAAGTTATGGGATTATTAACTCCGGATCCGGGGCTGCTGTTCTGGATGGTCATCACCTTCGGAGTCGTGTTCTTCATCTTGGCGAAATACGGCTTCCCGGTGATTCTGAAGACGGTGGAGGACCGGAAAGCATACATTGACAATTCGCTCAAGGCGGCGCGCGAGGCCAACGAACAGCTGGCCAACGTGAAGGTGGAGGGTGAGAAAATCCTGGCACAGGCACGCGAAGAACAGCACCGCATTCTGAGTGAGGCTGCTGCTACGCGCGACCGCATCATCAAGGACGCTCAGGAGAAGGCCTTCGCCGAAGCAACCGCCTGATGGAGGAGATGAAGAAGCAGATTGAAACGGAAAAGGAAAGTGCCATCCGTGACATCCGCCGCCAGGTAGCCGTGTTGTCAGTGGGCATTGCAGAGAAGATTATGCGCAACAAGCTGGCCGATGAAAAGGAACAGGCTGCGCTGATTGACCGTCTGCTGGATGAAATGATTGAAACTTCTAAAAAATAACGTGTCATGAATACAGGAGTCGTTTTCAAGACGTTTCGCGAAGGCACTGCTGGCATACGCGAAGGGTGAAGGGCTGGAAGACAAGGTGTACAAGGAGGTGAAGACTCTGGCTGCACACTTTGCCGAAGTGCCCGCCTGCGGCGTGCCGTGGAAAATCCGGTGCTGGAGAGAAGCAAGAAGCTGGAGCTGCTTTGCGAGGCTTCGGGTGGAAAGGACGTGAGCCAGGTGATGACGCGTTTTCTCAGCCTGGTGCTGGAAGACAGAAGGGAGAAGTTCTTGCAGTTCATGATGTGGTCGTACATCGACCTGTATCAGGAAGACAAGCACATCCTCATCGGAAAGCTTACCACTGCCGTCAGTTCGCCCAAGCTCGTGGCACACTTGCAGAAACTGGCTTCCGAGAAGACGCACGGTGAGGTAATCCTGGAAGAGAAGGTGGACAAAGGCCTGATCGGAGGATACATCATCGAACTGGGTGGCTTCCGCCTGGACTCCAGTGTGGCGAACCAGTTGAAGCGCGTGAAACAGCAGTTTATCGCGAAAAACAGGAGAATAGTGTAAACAATGAATAATGAATAATGAAAAACGATTCCTATTATTCACTGTTCATTTTTAATTGTTCATTATTAATTATTAATTAAAAAGAATTATGCCAGAAAATACAATAAAACCCAGCGAAGTTTCAGAGGTGTTGCTCCAACAGTTGAAGGGGATTGACAACTCGCTGAAATTCGACGAAGTGGGTACCGTGCTTCAGGTGAGCGACGGTGTGGCCCGTATTTACGGTTTGCGTAATGCGGAGGCCAACGAGTTGCTGCAGTTTGAAAACGGTATCATGGGAACGGTGATGAATCTGGAGGAGGACAACGTGGGAGCGGTGCTTCTGGGTCCGACCGACCAGATTAAGGAGGGGATGATTGTGAAGCGTACCAAGCACATTGCTTCCATCAACGTGGGAGAAGCGATGCTGGGACGTGTAATCGACCCTCTGGGTGTGCCATTGGACGGGCGCGGCGAAATTGGCGGAGAGCTGTGCGAGATGCCGCTGGAGCGTAAGGCACCGGGGGTTATCTTCCGTCAGCCGGTAACGGAACCGCTGCAGACGGGACTGAAGGCTATCGATGCCATGATTCCTATCGGCCGCGGACAGCGTGAGTTGATTATCGGCGACCGTCAGACAGGTAAGACGGCCATCGCCATCGATACCATCATCAACCAGCGTGCCAACTACGAGGCAGGAAATCCGGTGTACTGTATCTACGTGGCCATCGGTCAGAAAGGTTCTACCGTGGCCAGCATCGTGAATGCACTGCGTGAGAAGGGGGCGATGGACTATACCATCGTGGTGGCTGCTACGGCTTCCGACCCGGCTGCCATGCAGTATTTCGCTCCGTTTGCCGGAGCTGCCATCGGCGAGTACTTCCGTGACACCGGCCGTCATGCACTGGTGGTGTACGATGACTTGTCAAAACAGGCTGTGGCCTACCGTGAGGTATCACTGATTCTGCGTCGTCCGTCAGGACGTGAGGCTTATCCGGGTGATATCTTCTACCTGCACTCTCGTCTGCTGGAACGTGCGGCGAAGATTATCAACCAGCAGGAAGTGGCCGAACAGATGAACGACCTGCCAGCCAGCCTGAAGGGTAAGGTAAAGGCCGGAGGTTCACTGACCGCCCTGCCGATTATCGAAACACAGGCCGGCGACGTGTCTGCCTACATTCCGACCAACGTGATTTCCATTACCGACGGTCAGATCTTCCTGGAAACCGACTTGTTCAACCAGGGCTTCCGTCCGGCTATCAACGTGGGTATCTCTGTATCGCGTGTAGGTGGTAGCGCCCAGATAAAGAGTATGAAGAAAGTGGCCGGTACGCTGAAGATTGACCAGGCACAGTATCGTGAACTGGAGGCCTTCTCGAAGTTCAGCAGCGACATGGACTCTGTGACTGCCATGGCCATCGACCGTGGACGTAAGAACAACCAGCTGCTGATTCAGCCGCAGTACTCACCGATGCCGGTAGGCGAACAGGTGGCCATTCTGTACTGTGGTACGCACGGACTGATGCGCGACATTCCTATTTCGAAGGTACGTGCCTTCCAGGATTCGTTCCTCACCAGCTTGCGTGCCAACCATCAGGCCGATGTGATTGACGTACTGGCAGCCGGAAAGATTTCCGACGAAATTACCGCAACTATTGAGAAACTGGCTGCCGAAGTGGCCGGACAATTTAAAGCATAAATCCCATGGCATCACTGAAAGAAGTTAAAGGAAGAATCAACTCAATCCACGGCACGCTGAAGATTACTTCGGCGATGAAGATGGTGGCGTCTTCCAAGCTGCACAAGGCGCAGGAGGCCATTGAAAATATGCTTCCCTACGACGCCGGTTGCACCGTATGCTCAGTAATTTCCTGGGCGCGGAGCTGAGCGTGGAATCGCCTTTTGCAGTGAAACGTGAAGTGAAGAAAGTGGCCGTGGTGGTGTTTGCCTCCAACAGCAGTCTGTGCGGCGGATTCAATGCCAATGTCATCCGTCACCTGAACGAGGTGGTGGCAGAGTATGAGCCGAAGGTGGGCCGTGAGAACATCCTGATTTATCCGGTGGGCCGTAAGGTGGCCGATGCGGTGAAGAAGATGGAAGGACTGACGGCGGCCGGCGATTATCAGCACATGAGCGGAAAACCGAACTATCAGGAGGCGGCCGATCTGGCTGCCGAGCTGATGACGCGGTTTTCCAGCGGTGAGATTCAGCAGGTGGAGCTGCTCTACAACCACTTCAAGTCGACCTCTACGCAGGTATTGACGCGGGAGACTTATCTGCCGCTCGACCTGAGTGCCGGTCATACGGACGAGAATGGGGAGGAACAGGAAACCATGCAGGCCGATTACCTCATCGAACCGTCGCCGGAACAGGTGATGGAGGAGTTGCTGCCCAAGGTGCTCCGCATGAAGATGTACACCGTGCTGCTTGACTCTACGGCTTCGGAACATGCCGCGCGCACCATGGCTATGCAGATTGCCACGGACAATGCAAACGACCTGATTCAGGAACTGACCTTGATTTACAACAAGAGCCGCCAGCAGGCGATTACCAACGAGTTGCTGGACATCGTGGGCGGCAGCATGAGCTGACCCCACGGGCGGAACTCTTGTGTTCATTGCATAAAAAAAACGTATCGCTGTCTCACGGCAGGATACGTTTTTTTTTTGAACGAATAAACTAAAAAATTAATTATCTTAAAAAAGAAAACATGAAATTCTTTGGTGATTTATTTCTATAACAAACTGATTTCGTGTTTGTTCGCTTTATCTGTCGGTTTTCTTTACTGATTTTTAATAACTATAAAAGCATACAGCCGCACCGTCGAGCAGGCATTCCATTCGTCCTTCTCCCAGGCGGATATTGTCCATGTAGGAGTAGTCGCCCCGGCCGTAGTTCAACCGGATGCTGGTGTAGAAAGCGTCGTACCAGTCCCACGTAAAGGTGTAGGTATATTCCTCCCAACGTCCGCGGGCATCCTGAATGCGGATAAAGTCTTCACCGGTTCCGTTGGTATAAAAACGCAGCACCTGAAAGTGGTGCAAGCCGTAGTCGTCGTACCAGTCGTCCTGCCAGTCGTAGCTGCAGAGATACGCTGTGCGTTCACGATATTCCAGGGTGTTGTTCCCTAATTCCATTTCCACGTTACACGACGGGAAGGCGAGTGTCAGTGCGACTAGCATCGCCATATACATGAATTTTTTTTACCCTTGTTCTCATAACTCTTTGTGTGTTTGTTTTCCTCTATGTGACAAAGGTATCCGGAAAAAATCATACAAACAGATAGATTTTTTCCTATTCCTGTGGGGGAATTTCCCTATCGGAGGTAGGGAAATGCATCGGTCTGCGGGGTGGCAGATGGTGTATCGCCTTTGTGGCTGGACGGGAATGCCGGTGTATTTAACGCAAAACGTCCTTGCGTTCGGATTGAAACACAAGGACGTTGTATGGAAAATTTCTTTACGTTATGAATGAAACGCAAGGACGTTTTTTTCAGGATTCTGGAGAAGTACCGTCAGTGCATCGCGCCAGTCTTCACCGTTGCGTGGGCAGTAGGTTTGGAAACCCAGCTGGCGGGCTGCCTGTACGTTGCCTGCCCCGTCGTCAATGAAGAGCGATTCTGACGGAAGAATGTCGGTATCGGCTATCAGGAAGTCAAAAATCTGCCGGTCGGGCTTGGTCACTCCAATCTGGTAGGAGAGGTACAGCTTGTCAAAATAGTCGCTGAGCGGTTTCCCCTTTGACGAGAATGCCGGACTGCAGGCCCAGTCCATCACGTAGGGATTGGTGTTGCTCAGCACGAAGAGCTTGTAGCGCTTGCGCAGCTCCTTCAGGCAGTCGAGCAGACGCTCGTCCAGTCCGGTGAAGTAGCCCAGCCATGCCTGGCGTGTCTCCTCCCAGCTGGGTGTGCGTCCGCCGCACAACTGTCCCAGTTTCACCTGGAACTCATCGGGCGTAATTTTTCCTTCTTCCAGTTCCTGGAAAATCCCCGTCTGGTGATATTTGTCCAGGCGCTGGTCGGCATCGGCCACCCCTAACTGGCGGAACGCTTCCACCGCCTGTTCGCGGCTGATAGGGGCGATGACCCCTCCGAAATCAAAAATCAGGTTTTTATCATATATTGTTTTATTTTCTCAGCATCAGGTTCTTGAACGGGGCAGGATAGGGAGTCTCAAATTCCATCCGTTCGCCCGTAAGCGGGTGGTAGAAGCACAGCTTGAAGGCGTGGAGTGCCAGACGTCCGAGCGGGTCGGTTTCGCAGCCGTAACGCGCATCACCCACCACCGGATGGCCGAGCGACTGCATGTGCACGCGAATCTGGTTCTTGCGTCCCGTTTCCAGTTGCAGCTCCATGAGCGAATAGCCGTTGGCCCGCTTGATGGTGCGGTAGTGCGTGATGGAGAGCTTGCCTCCGTCGTCTACCGGCGAGGAGCTGACGTACAGCTTGCGGTCGGTAAGCCAGGAGCGTACGGTGCCCTGGTCTTTCTCCATGTCGCCCATGACGATGGACACGTAGCGGCGGTCGTACACGATGTCGTGCCAGTTGTCGCGGAGCGTGTGCTGCGTCTTTTCATCCTTGGCATACATCATGATGCCCGAGGTTTCGCGGTCCAGACGGTGCACCACGAAGATGCGGTTGTTGCGGTGCGTGCGCTTCACGTACTCATTCAGAATGTGCTGTGCGGTACGTTCCTTCTGGTGGTCGGTAGCCACGGACAGCAGTCCTTCCTTCTTCTCCACCACGATGAGATAGGCATCCTCGTAGAGAATCTTCAGCATGGGGTGGCGGAACTCGTGCTTGTTCTTTTCACGGCTCACCTGCACCTTCATGCCCGGTTTCAGAGGGAAGTTGTACTGCGTCTGGATGTTGTTGTCCACCAGCACCACGCGGTTGGCCAGCAAGGCTTTTACGCGCGTGCGGCTGATGCCGTCCATCTTCTTCATAAGGAACTCCATCAGTTCCGCCGGTTCATTGACCGGATAGATTGTATATTTGGCTGCGGCACGCGGGATAGGGCGTCGGCCGTTGTTGCCAGAGTTGTTTCTTGCCACTTTGTTGCGTCAGTTAAAAGTTAGAAGATAGGGGAGAGTGTTTAGCGTCTTTCCAGTTGCACGACATTTTCCACGTGATGCGTGTGAGGGAACATGTCGACAGGCTGTACGGCAGTCACCTTGTACTTGCCGTCGAGCAGCTGGAGGTCGCGTGCCTGTGTGGCCGGGTTGCAGCTCACGTAGACGATGCGTTTCGGCTCGGCAGCCAGAATCACGTCGATTACGTCATTGTGCATACCAGCGCGGGGAGGGTCGGTGATGATGACATCCGGACGTCCGTGCTCCGCAATGAAGTCGTTGGTAAGGATGTCCTTCATGTCGCCCGCATAGAACAGCGTGTTGTCGATACCGTTCAGGGCCGAGTTCACCTTGGCATCCTCGATGGCTTCGGGCACATATTCGATGCCCACCACCTTGCGTGCCTGGCGTGCCACGAAGTTGGCGATGGTACCCGTACCCGTGTAGAGGTCGTACACCAGCTCGTTGCCCGTAAGTCCGGCAAACTCGCGTGCCACCTTATATAAATTATAGGCCTGTTCAGAGTTCGTCTGGTAGAACGATTTCGGTCCCACCTTGAAGCGCAGTCCCTCCATCTCCTCGAAGATGTGGTCGTTGCCCTTGAACACCTCCACGTCGAGGTCGCCGATGGTATCGTTGCACTTGTTGTTGATGACATACATCAGCGAAGTAATCTGCGGGAAGCTGTCGGCCATGAACTGCAGAATCTCTTCCATCTTGCGGCGGCCTTCGTCGTCGGTCACCTTGCACTGCAGCACCACCATCAGTTCGCCCGTAGACGAGGTACGGATCATGATGTTACGAAGAAGGCCTTCCTGCGTGCGCAAGTCGAAGAACGGGAAGTTGTGCGCGTAGGCATAGTCGCGTACGGCATTGCGAATTTGGTTGGAAATGTCGTCCTGCAACCAGCACTTGTCGATGGCCAGCACCTTGTCGAACGCCCCCGGAATATGGAATCCCACGGCATTCATCTGGTCGTATTTCACATCCTGCTTCACCTCCTCTTCCGTAAGCCAGCGCTTATTGGAGAATGTAAACTCCAGCTTGTTACGGTAAAAGCGGGTCTTTTCCGAGCCTAAGATAGGACGGAATTCCGGCAGTTCCACCTTCCCGATGCGGGTGAGGTTGTCGAACACTTGTTTCTGCTTGTACTTGAGCTGTTCCTCGTAAGAAAGACATTGCCATTTGCATCCTCCGCACACTCCGAAGTGACTGCAGAACGGCTCCGTGCGCAGGGGTGATTTCTCATGGAACTTACCGCCACCGCTTCGGCGTAATGGTTCTTCTTGCGCTTCACCTGTAAATCGACTACGTCGCCGGCACTACATACGGGACAAATATTACCAACTCGTTCACTTTAGCCACGGCTTTTCCTTCTGCGGCTACGTCTGTTATCGTTACCTTCTCCAGTAAAGGCAGTTCTTTTTCTTTCTTGCCACGTCTTTCAATAAAACCAATTGGGAGCAAATTATACATTTTTCCTGACATTCTTCCATGTTTTTCGAAGAAGTTCATTTTGCAAACTCAATGTTGCAAAATATGTCGAAAAATATCTTCACAAAATTTGGGATTCAATAAAATATATATAGATTTGCCAGCGGTTGACCAACGAAAAAACATTATTGAACCTTATCAAATATAAGAAAACATGGAAAAGAAAAGAGTCTATACTTTTGGAAACGGACAAGCTGAAGGAAAAGCTGACATGAGAAATCTTCTGGGTGGCAAGGGCGCAAACCTGGCCGAGATGAACCTGATAGGGGTGCCTGTACCTCCCGGATTCACCATAACAACCGAAGTCTGCAACGAATATTTTGAAAAGGAAAAGAAGCAGTGGTTGCGCTGCTGAAAGACGACGTGGAAAAATCCATCAAGGGAGTAGAAGCCCTGATGAAGTCGAAGTTCGGCGATGTGGAAAATCCGTTGCTCGTTTCCGTACGTTCGGGTGCCAGAGCGTCCATGCCGGGGATGATGGACACCATTCTGAACCTGGGTCTGAACGATGAAGTAGTAGAAGGACTGGCTCGCAAGACTAACAACCCTCGCTTTGCGTGGGACTCTTACCGCCGCTTCGTACAGATGTACGGCGACGTGGTGCTGGGCATGAAACCCGTGAACAAGGAAGACATCGACCCGTTTGAAGCCATCATTGAAGAAGTGAAGAAAGCCAAGGGCGTACGTCTGGACAACGAACTCGACGTGGACGACCTGAAGACACTGGTAGTCCGTTTTAAGGAAGCCGTGAAGAAACAGACCGGACAGGAATTCCCGTCATGTGCCTACGAACAGTTGTGGGGTGCCATCTGTGCCGTATTCGATTCATGGATGAACGAACGCGCATCCTTTACCGTAAGATGGAAGGTATTCCGGCAGAGTGGGGAACAGCCGTGAACGTACAGGCCATGGTATTCGGTAACATGGGTGAGACTTCGGCTACGGGCGTATGCTTCTCACGTGACGCCGCTACCGGTGAAGACCTGTTCAACGGTGAATACCTGATCAATGCGCAGGGTGAAGACGTAGTAGCCGGTATCCGTACTCCGCAGCAGATTACCAAGATCGGTTCTCAGCGCTGGGCCGAACTGCAGGGTATCTCGGAAGCGGAACGTGTGGCCAAATATCCTTCTATGGAAGAAGCCATGCCGGAAATCTACAAGGAACTCGATGAACTCCAGACTAAACTGGAAAATCACTACCACGATATGCAGGACATGGAATTTACCGTGCAGGAAGGCAAACTCTGGTTCCTTCAGACCCGTAACGGTAAGCGTACAGGTGCCGCTATGGTGCGCATCGCCATGGAAATGCTGCATCAGGGCATGATTGACGAAAAGACCGCTTTGATGCGCTGCGAACCTAATAAGCTGGACGAGCTGTTGCATCCGGTATTCGACAAGGAAGAACTGGGACGTGCCCGCGTGCTGACACGTGGTTTGCCGGCTTCTCCGGGTGCTGCCTGCGGACGTATCGTCTTCTTCGCCGAAGATGCTGCTGAATGGCATACCAACGGCCATCGCGTGGTACTGGTTCGTATTGAAACTTCTCCGGAAGACCTGGCTGGTATGCAGGCTGCCGAAGGTATCCTGACCGCCCGTGGAGGTATGACCTCGCACGCAGCCGTAGTAGCCCGCGGAATGGGTAAGTGCTGTGTATCAGGAGCCGGAGCCATCAACGTAGACTACAAGACCCGTACGGTGGAAATTGACGGAGTCGTACTGAAAGAAGGTGACTACATCTCCATCAATGGAACCAACGGATATGTATATGCCGGAGAAATTCCGACTCAGCCGGCCAAACTGTCGGGCAACTTTGCCGAACTGATGGAACTCTGCGACAAATATGCCCGCCTGAAAGTCCGCACCAATGCCGACACGCCGCGCAACGCACAGGATGCCCGTGGATTCGGTGCCGTAGGTATCGGTCTGTGCCGTACGGAACACATGTTCTTCGACGACGAAAAGATTGTGGCTATGCGCGAAATGATTCTGGCCAAGGACGTAGAAGGCCGCAAGAAAGCCCTCGACAAACTGTTGCCTTACCAGAAAGCCGACTTCAAGGAAATCTTCAAGACCATGGACGGACTGCCTGTCAACGTACGTCTGCTCGACCCGCCGTTGCATGAATTCGTACCGCACGATTTGAAAGGTCAGGAAGAAATGGCACAGGCCATGGGTGTGACCGTAGATTATATCCGCCAGCGCGTGGAAAGTCTGTGCGAACACAACCCGATGCTGGGTCACCGTGGTTGCCGTCTGGGAAATACGTATCCGGAAATCACCGAAATGCAGACTCGCGCCATCCTGGGTGCTGCCTGCGAACTGAAGAAGGAAGGTTACGACCCGCATCCTGAAATCATGGTGCCGCTGATTGGTATCTTGTATGAATTCGAAGCACAGGAAAAGGTGATTCGTGAAACTGCTGCCAAACTGTTCAAGGAAGAAGGCGTGGAAATTCCGTTCAAGGTGGGAACGATGATTGAAGTGCCGCGTGCTGCCCTGACTGCCGACCGCATCGCTTCACATGCCGAATACTTCTCATTCGGTACAAACGACCTGACTCAGATGACCTTCGGTTACTCTCGCGACGATATCGCTTCCTTCTTGCCGGTTTACCTGGAAAAGAAGATCCTGAAGGTAGACCCGTTCCAGGTACTCGACCAGAACGGTGTGGGCCAGCTTATCGAAATGGCGGTAGCCAAAGGCCGTTCCGTACGTCCAGCACTGAAATGCGGTATCTGCGGTGAACACGGTGGTGAACCGATGTCCGTGAAGTTCTGCCACAAGGTAGGTCTGGATTACGTGAGCTGCTCACCGTTCCGCGTGCCTATTGCAAGACTGGCTGCGGCGCAGGCTGTGATTGAAGAAAGCTTGTAAGCCTTAACGGCTTGATGATATAGGACTCAGGCTGTAACTTTCCCGCGAGGAGCGGGGAGTTACAGCCTGAGGTGTTTTTAAGAGGAAGCGAGATTACGCTTTATTCAGCTGCTTTAAAGTTGAATACTGGTTTGATGATGGTTTCTATGGTTACTGTATCTGGGAGCTGGGCAAGTTTTGACTGAGCGAAGTCTAGGACTGTCCAATTTTTTTGTAAACACAAAAAACGGCCATCTCAAAGTTTATTTGAGACAGCCTTCCGTTAAGTCAATGTAAGTACTAATCTAATTTCTTGAAATCAAAATCGTTCTTACTACAACAAGCTTTCTGATAATCAAATCCGTACATACGCATATATGCTTCTTTCACTTCTTTTGCTCCATTATAAAATGGGTCAGAAGTGTGACTTTGGGTAGTTACAGTGACTTCCATTTCAGGTGTCAGAACTGTTCCGTTTGTTCTCTTTACTCTCTTCGGAGTTACTCTGAATACTCTTGACATAAATTCATTTTTTAAGGTTAGACATTCTGTGTTATTAATCTTTGATATGCCAAAAGTATATATGCGAATATACCAAATTGAGGGATAGCAAGAAAAAATGTAATTATTTTATTCTTCATTTTTATTTTTACTGCTCGAAACGATTAATACATTCCAGCACTTTTATCTTTAATCAAATCAGCATTAAATCCATCCTGCATATCCAACTCAAGATGATACTCATTTTCTTTTTTAATAAATCCTTCTACGTACTTATCTTCAATATTTTGTTGAGAGTCACGAGATTTTAGAATAAAGCTACATTTCTTCTGCTTATTATCATACTTTATATCAATAACGATACGATAAGTAGAATTCTCAACGGCTATACAGTTATTATTTGACGTAGCCCAATACCATACACACCAGTCGCCTATTCCTATCTTTTTAGAATTACTTAAACTATTATTCTTATAATTTGCTCCAAACTTTTTTAGGATATATGCATTATACTGTGAAATAAATCCGGTATGACGACTTTGAGGACAGTTTGTACAAATCCACCAATCATCAGTTCCCCAATGATAGTAAATATCACAAGCATTTGAATTATTGGTAAAATAATTAAATATGAATCTTTTGCAAATTCAATATAATCTTCTTCTGCGCTCTGTTTTAATATAATCTTCTTCTGCACTCTGTTTAATATACTCTTTCAATGTTTCTTTAATATACTTCTCCAATGCATCATCCAAAGTCTTTTCACCTTTTTTTATATTTAATCAAATTGTCTATAAGCAATTTAAAGTCAGTACTGTGCTGTGTAATTGACCTTCTCCAGTCTTCCCATTCCCAGCAGAAAGTATAATATGAGCCTACTTTTACAGGAGAATATTCTTTCATTCCCACTATCCAGGCACGCCTTAACGAATTAATCTCATGTCCTGAAAATCAGTAAACAAACTGTCGAAAAAGATGAGTATTTACGGCACAGTTGCAAATATCCGTGACTTATTTTGTAGTATAGGTCTATATTTCTTGTTTAATGCTTAAATGTTTATAAGAAGCATTACCTTGCACTCATGAGTAAGCAATCAGCATTTGACTATAAGATTCTGGCAAGTTACCTTCTTCCCAAAGGCATACTTGAGTACTTCGACG